>WARP01001226.1_pt1 | contig 28267 bp, 39 predicted proteins | sample 4769151 | NCBI WGS metagenome assembly WARP01 (sample SAMN08893023, study PRJNA449175) | gut metagenome | isolation source: rumen sample fed with dry roughage | host: cow | place: India: Nagpur | collected 2016
GCCTAATTCTCTAATTTCATCTTCCAGTGTTTTCTTTGTAGACTTTGTAGATTTTGGGTGTTTTTCTTAGTATTATCAACGCTTTCAGCTTCTACAAAGTTTTCTACAATCTTTTTTTATTTGTAGATTTTGTAGATTGCGTCTTCTACAAAGTTTTTCTTTGTAGAAAACTTTGTAGATTTTGTAGATTTTGGCTGCGCGCCTTGTCACGCCTCACTTTTTCGTACAAAACCGCGCCCGCGGCCGTATATTCCGAAGTTGCTGCTCGGCGGTGCTTCACGCCACTCTCCGGTGCTGCGGATTACACGATTGATGTCTCTTGCGTCGCTGTTTTTCATGTTCTTCAGGTCGCCTTTCAGGCATTCGATGAAGACCTCCTGGGCGCAAATGCGGTCACGCGGTACCAACGTTTCGGGCGATCCGTCCGGCATAATATCCGCCTTGCCGTTGCCAAGCCAGATGCTGCGGGCGCTGGCGTCCATCTCGTTCCAGCCCTCCGGCACCAGCTTCTCCAGATAAGCTCTGATCACCCCGTCACGTGTATTAGGTGTATTGTGCAGCTCCTGCTGCCTGGTTGCCTCGACGGCCACATCACCGCTTAAGAAGAGAGGTTCCCCCAGCTGCCAGCGCGCGTAAGCCTCCGCCCAGATCTGCTGCTTTTCGTTGTCGAGATCTGTCCATATGCTCTTTGTCGGCTCCTGGATCAGCGTATCAATGGGCAAAAAACGCCGGTTCCCGGTGGGGTCGCTGAGGTATTCATAATCGTTACTGGTGCCCCAGAAAACGCAGCGGCGCGGCCTGTGCTCCACAACGCGCCCATAGGCTGCGCGGTAGTCGTCAGCCTCCTGGCTGAGGAAGGACTTCACGCGGTTGATGTCTGTTTTGTACATGGCGTGAAGCTCCGGGATCTCCACGAACAGTTTGCCCTGGATGACCTCTGCCGCGTTCTTGCCGTCGAAGTCCGTCACGCCGTCGGTGAACAGATCCAGGATGGCCATCTTTCGGATGAAGGTGCTCTTGCCAAGGCCCTGGTTGCCGGTCAGCACGCACATCGTGTCAAACTTGACCGCCTTGTCGCTCATGGCCCTGGCCACGGCAGCTGTGAACATGAGCCGGGAGACCTTGCGGGCATAGGGCACACCGCCCGTATACTCTGCGTCAGGCGCGCCAAGGTAGTCGATCAGCAGCGTATCCAGGCGCTTCACGCCGTCCCAGGGCTCTTTCATAAGGTAATCGCGTACCGGGTTGACCGCGTGCTTGGCGGTATGGGCGCGCAGGGCATTGTCCATGTGCTTTTCGCCGATCACACCGTTCTTGGTTCTGCGGGCGATGTGGATCTGAAGGCAGCTGCGGTCATCTTCTGACCAGAGGAAGTCATCGCCCTCTTTCTGCCGGTGCTCCCAGGGCAGCGGGGGCTTTCCCCAGATCGCGCCTGAGAAGTCATCCTTGTATATCCTGCCCGCCAGCAGCGGGTCATACTCCAGCACTACCATGGCGTTATAGCCTGAGTTGCATATCCTGTTCTGCGGGTCACGTTCCAGGCGCCCCGCCCACTCGGGGTCACCCTCGGTGCTGGTCTCCGGGAGCTGGAAGTCCAGCCTTGTCTGCTCATCCTGCTGCCGCCATACGACGGACTGGACGGCCGGCTGAGCCATGGCGAAGTCCATCATTTTGCCGTAGCTGGGCAGCCGGTTGACGGGGGTGCCGACGGCCGCGCTGTCATCATCCTGACCGTATAGGTGGATCCTTACCATGTCAAAAGCGCTCACGCCGCGGTCACCCACCGGATCCGTCGCGTGATGGCTGCACAGGTAGCGGTTGTCGTCATACACGATGGCGCCGCCGGTCGTGCTGCCGCCCGTGTAGGTGAAGCGGTGCGGATCGCCCTCCACCGGCTGGTACACGCCGGGCAGAAAGGCGTCCATCGCGTCCGTGATGGTGTACTCCTTATTGAAGGCGCCGATCACGCCGGGCTTCTCTGTCGGGTCCGGCTTCTTTACGCCTGATACTCTGGGCGTGTCAGTGGTGCCGGGTACCGCGGGCCAGCTGCGCACGTCGCGCCAGTCCGTGTAAGTGGAAAGGATCTTCTGTCCGTCCAGCAGCGGACGGTCGCGTGTATCAAACAGATATTCCGCGTCCAGGCAGGCGCTGGGCCAGTACATCATGCGCTCAGCCTGGAAGGTGGTCGGGTCGTGCCAGATGAGGCCGATGTGCTCAGCCAGGCGCCTCGCAACGGGCTCATACTCCTCGCCCGTGATGGTGGCCTGCAGGGGAATGATGACGCGGATGCGGGGCTTCTCGGGCTTATGCTTACGTGTTGAGTAGAGGGCCCAGGCGCAGCCCAGCGCGTCCAGCTTATCCGTCACCTGCTGCACGCCGTCACTTGGCAGCGCGTCCAGGTCCAGGGTGATCAGGTCGCGCCCGGTGACATCGGCCTTCTTCCGGCGCTCACCCTTAAACGTGCCGCCGACGTAGCCGCCGATATCCTTGCGCTTGTCCTGCTCCGGCTTGGTCAGGCGGAGATATCCCTCATAGGTCTCAATGCCGCGCACGGGCGTCCTGAGACGGCCGGTGAAGGCCGCCCAGGTCGTTCGCTCCGGCAACCAGCTGAGGCTCTTGCTGCTGCCGGCTGTGCTGATCGTGATGGTTCTGTCGTGTGTCATGTGCTGATCTCCTGTAATGATCCATTATCCATTAGTTGAAGCTGCCCCGGGACAGGCGGCTCAGGGAGCGGCTTTTCTTCTTCTTTTGTTTTCTTCACAACGGTGTACAGATCAAGGATATCGCTTGCGTATAAGTTAAAAAGGTCAACAGCTTCATAGGCATCTATTCTGTCATAACACTCGGTGCAAAGAATGACGCCTTCTATGTCGTAGTATTCGGCTCCATCAGCGATAGGCTCTTCACACAAGTTGCATTCGACGATTGCTTTCATTTCCCCACCTCCGCCAGGGTCTTGCCGTCTTTCAGCAACGGCAGGCAGGTATCTTTATTGCAGCTGTCACAGTGGGATAACTTAACCTTGCCGTCCAGGCTCATCACGCTGGGCACGCAGGCTTCTCCGTGCCATCCGCATTCCTGGCACCTGACAACAACGAGCCATTTGCTTGTCGTCAAGAAAAGCTGTTCACATCGGGCAGCCCGCTCAATGAAGGTCATCAGCATACCGCCACCTCCGTCATCAGCTCCGTCAGCTCTGCCAGCACTACGCGCAGCTCACCTACTGTCAGCACCAAACTGCTTTTATGGCTTCCCCGCCTCCTGATCGATACCTTGCCGCCCCCGGCCTTGTAGCTGAGCGTCTCACCGTCCGCGTTGATCTCTGTCTTGATGGTCAGGCGCTTGATGGGCGCGGGCGCTTCATGCGTCTTGCCGGGGAAGTAAGCGATGGCCGAAGCCCGATCCTTTTCCTTTTCCCGCTTGGTATAGTCCAGCAGGCATTGTGCCTCCGCGCTCAACACGGGCTTAACCGGGACCGGTACCTTCTCAAGCTTTAATCCGTCCAGGATCGGCGCGGGCTCGGGCGCGGGGCTGTTGTTCTCCAGGGCGCGGGCGATCAGGCCCTTGGCCCGGCGCTCATGCTCATCCGCGTCGGCCTGCTTTGCGTTTTCGGCCGCAGCGGCTTTTCCCTTGGTCTTGGTGCTCCCCTTTTTATAGGTGTATTTAGTCTGCCACCACGTCTGCTCATCCTTGTAGCCCAGCGCTGCGGCGATCTCTTTCCCGGACGCGCCGTTTTTCTCCATCACCAGGCCGGCTTCGACCTTTTCACGGTTTATCATGCTTGTACCTCCTCAGGTAATTCATCCGGTATAGGCTCTTTAGCTGATCGGCTGACCGGGCCGATGACGGACACTGCATAACGGATTTTGCCATCCTCTCTGTAGGAAACAAGCCGTACATCATCGACCTTGATCCGGATACCGGGGCAGTCCCTGACATCCAGACTCTCATTATTTTTCATCCGCCGCACCAGTTCGCTGTACATTTCCAGGGCGCTGGTCAGGGAGTGCGTGGTGTACGCCCGATAAGACTTGATCTTCATTTCTTGTACCCCCGCATCGTGTTCCAGGCGTCCATGACCCTGCGCTGCAGCACTTCAAGGGCGTCATCAGAGTACAAAAAGGCGTAGTATTCGGCTGTTTTCGCGTGGCAGTCCGGACATTCCGCGTGCATTTTGACGCTCGCCACATAGCCGTACTTGGATGAGTGGTATTCAGGCTTCCCCTTGCACCCGCACATCACCAGCCCGGTGATGGGATCGGGCTGAGGGCCGCGAAGGGCGGAGAGGACGGCTTCAAAATAGAATACAGGGATATTGTTAATTGTTTTCGGCGTTTTCGGAAATACAATGGTTTCGGCCCTTGCCACCAGTTTTCTCGTGAACTCTGCCGCTTCTTCCCGGTTCATTCTTCCACCTCCGACAGTTTACGCCCGCGCTTTTTGTATGTTTCAACAAACACCGGCTCTCCGTATTTAACCACGCCACTGTCAACCATTATCCGATATGCCTTCTCCATCATGTCTCCGGTTAGCGGCGGCGGGGGCGCTTCTCCTGGTATCCAGTTGATATAAGTGATCCCGAACAGATTTTTCTTGAACCAGTGTTTGATTTTAGGCAAGAGCTTAATCTTCTTCACCATGATCATTCTTCCACCTCCGGCAGCGGCGGGATGGGCATCCAGTAGGGGAAATATTCTGGGTGCTTAGCCACGAATGCCCAGTAATCACAGCTAACAGATTCCGTTTCTCCGTCCCGATAAAAAGTAATCACTTCTTCGTTGTACCCAGCATCCGCCTCTGTCGGCAGCCTGTCAGCTGTTTTCACCCAGGGGCTGCTCAGCGCATCGATCGCCTTTGCGATGGCGATCCGGCCGTAGATGTCGGTCTCAATGTTCTTCAGAATGTTGATCGCATCAACGTTGGACATCGTAGGAAGCTGGAGCTTGGGGCGTCCTTTGCCAACCACGGCAACCGTCCCTATGTTCATTCCCGGCCTGATGCTGTCGAAGCCGGGCGGGGTATCGATATGGGCCGGCTCAACCCGGCCAGGATCGATGTTGTGAGGATTCAAGTAATTAGGAAGATTGTCTTTCATTCTTGTGCTCCTTCCTGCCCCTCGAAGGGGTTAGCGACAAACAGCTTGTCCTGCCAGTCCAGCTTCTGGTAGTTTGCCCGGCAGATGTCGCAGGCGTGCCCGACGACAACGCTATGCTCAAGGCTTGTCATCCCACCCAGCGTGTCACCGATCTGGTCGCCGCAGCGCGCGCAGCTGACATAGCCGAAGCAATAGGTTACGATCCGGCTGTGCCCGATCAGGGCGCAGGTGATGCGGTTGCGCTCAGGTTCAGTGATCTCGCCCAGCGCCGCCAGCTTTCCTTCCAGCTCATCCTGTGTCAGCTCCCGTCCAATCCTGTCCGCTGGTGTCCCTTCCTGTCCGCTCCTGTCCGCTTGTTCCTGGACAGCCTGTTTCTTTTTTCCCCACTTCATAGACCGTTCTCCTCTCAGTCCTTCATGTAATAATCGCTTGTGGTAAAGCCCGCGCCCTTCAGGATCAGCCCGGGCGCCCAGGGGATAGGCTGCGCCATGATGTCCAGCACCGGCTGCAGCTCCGCGCCCTCCGGCGCTTCGATCACGCATTCATCGTGGATGTGCAGCACGGTCTGATATCCAACGTCTTCCAGCCTGGTCAGCGTCACGCACAGGCAGTCCCGGGCGATGGCCTGCACGATGTTCTCCGTCAGCTTGCCGCCGAAGGTCGCGGTCAGCTGCTGCTTGCCCCCGCTCATGGCGTCCAGGTAATGAAGTGAAGGCCGGTTGAATTTCCCGCCGTCCAGGATCTGCGGCTTGATGTAGTAGAGCTTGCGCCCCGCGGGCAGCTCGATGGTCAGCGCTGGGATCCCATTCACCAGCTCCATACGGAAGATGAGACTGCCCAAACGCTTGAGTTCGCAGCTGGTCACGCAGCTGATGGCCGCGTCCCCGATGTCCTGCCACAGCTGCACGATGCGCGGGTTGGCGGTCCGCCAGCGGCTCACGATGTCCGGCAGCTCGCTCTCATCCAGGCCCATTCTGAGGGCGCCCATGGCGATCAGCGCGCCGCTGCTGCCCGCGTAGCCCAGCGCCAGGGTGGCGATCTTGCCTTTTTGCCTCAGCGCGTACTCCGGGTTGCCGTGCTTGATCCTGTCGATGGGCACGCCGAACATTTGAGAAGCGGTCGCTTCGTAGATCTTCCCGGAGCCCGCGAACACGTCCATGACCCACTTCTCATTTGCCAGCCACGCGATCACGCGGGCCTCGATGGCGGAGAAGTCAGCGATCAAAAAGCAGTGGCCGGTCTCCGGCACAAAAGCCGTGCGGATGAGCTGGGAGAGCGTGTCCTTTACGTCGCCGAACAGCAGCCGGATGCCCTCTGTATTGCTCTGCTTCACCAGCTTGCGCGCGAGCGCCAGGTTGGCCAGATTATTTCTGGGCAGGTTCTGCGGCTGGACGCCGCGCCCGGCGAAGCGGCCGGTCCGCGAAGCGCCGTAAAACATCGTCACGTCATGCACACGGCTGTCCAGCTGCGCGTCCATGATGGCGGGGTACTTGGCCAGGCTGCTCTTGCCCCCGGCCAGCCGGTTGTTAAGGATTGCCTGCAGTGTCTCGTTTTCAGGGTACTTTTCAATCAGCTCCTGCACATCCGCCTTGCGCAGCACGTTGATGGTCTCAATGCCCTCCAGCGCTTTATTGACAGCGGCCTTCAGCTGCGGCAGGCTGTTGGGGTTGTCCAGGCCCAGGTCCTGCCCCTCTGCCTTCAGCCGGGCGTCCTCTTCCGCCGTGATGCTGATGGCGCCCTGCACCATGTCGACATCAACGGCAACACCGCGGGCGTTCATGCGGCAGGTGTGCCGCCAGAGGACTTGCTCCCTGTCGGGCATCTTATGCATAGCCAGTGCCTGCTGAATGGCGCGTTCGGCCTCCACATCCTGGATGCAGTATGCCTTGAACAGCTCCCACTTCTCAGGCTCCTGCGCCGGCATCGCGCGCTCACCTGCCAAGGTCTTTTTGCTTGGTTTGCAGAAGATATCGATCAGCTTCTTGCCGATGGCATACTTCTTCTTATCATCCGGCAGGCCCAGGGCCATGCCGGTCGCGCCAAGGCCGATGGGCAGGCCGCAATAAGCCGCCTGGGCCATGGTGCAGGTGAAGGCGTTCAGCAGGCTCTCCCGCCAATCCTCTGAGGCCAGATCGCCCAGCCAGGCGCAGATGCAGGTCCATTCAAAGCTTGCGTTATAGGCGCTGAATGTGCAGCCTTCAAGCAGTTTCCGGCTCAGGAAGTTATAGAGAGTCAATTTATCGGAGTTTTTGTCGTGAAAATCAAAAAGCTGTACCGGGCCGTTGCCCTCGGCCCAGGCCATGAGCAGGATGTCAAAGTCAGGCGCCGCGGCGTACTTGGTCACGCCGGTAAGGGACAGGTCAACGCTTGAGTAGGTTTCTATGTCGATGCTGATGATCATCTGTTTTTCCTCTCAGATGCGGGAGGGGCGGCGCAAAGGCACGCCCCTCCGGGTGCGGTATTACAGCGGCAGGCCGGTCATGGGGTTGATGGCGCCGACCTCGACAGGCGCGCCGAAGTCATCCTCAGCCGTGGTCGAGCTGCCCAGCGGATCACCGTCCGCCAGCTTCTGCACGTTGGTCAGGCCAAACGCGATGCCGCGCTTGCCGGACACGTTGTAGGGGTAGGCATCCACGCCCACGCGGCCCCAGATGCCCGAATAGATCTCATTGGGGTCAAGGATGTCCTGCAGCTGGGGGTTGACGATGCGGGGCTTGCGGTCCGCCTTGGACGACGCGGTGAACACCCAGCAGCCCTTGCACTCAGCGCCGAAGGCCTCTCCGTTGGGGCGCACGCCGTCGCCGTCGTAGATGGGGGTGGCCAGCACAGGAGGCCGGGCACCGTTCCACTTCGTCGAAATGCCCATCTGCGTGGCTGCCTGGATGGCGGCGTCGATGCGGGCCTTGGTCTTGGTGTCGGTCTTGGGAACCAGCACGGTGACGGAGTACTTGGCCTCCCCGTCTTGTTGGTGCGCGTAGGGCGCGTTGAGGTGAACGTAGCTCATGCGGGCGTTCCCGGTAACGAAGTGGTTGGCGTTGTTGTTTGGCATGGTTTTCTTCCTTTCGTTGAGCGCTTGGCGCTTATTCTGCAAAATCGTCCTCAGCCGATGGCTGGGCGAGTATTGCCGGTCTCTTGTCGCTCTCCGGCGCCAGCGCGGGCTTTCCCGCGGGCGTGGTCACGAACTCGGTCAGGGGGGCAAATTCCTTTTTGCCCAGTGTCTTCTCCAGCGCGGCCAGGGTGACGGGCTTTTTCTCCCAGAGCATCTGCTCCGGCACGCCGATCTCCACGGCCCGTTTGAACGCGGCCTCCGCGTCGCTCCAGGCCCTGATGGCGCGTCCCTCGACGGCCTTCCATCCGGGTACCTTGCCGCCGGTCAGCAGCCGGCTCAGCGCTTCATCCTCGACGTCCGAGTACCATTTGAGCAGGTCCTTGCCGCGCAGCAGGATCCCGCCCATCTCCTCCGGCGTCAGCAGCTTGGCGGGCTTTTTCTCAAAGCCTTCCAGGCTGAGGTTGTGGTCGCTGCGCGCCCGGCAGGATCCCTTTGCCTTGCAGAAGCGGCACCAGTCGCCGGGCCTGAAAGGCGCGTCTTTGGTCATGGCCAGCGCGGCTGCGGGTCGAACGGTAGTGTCTGCCCAGGCGATGATGGCGCCCACGGGCAGGGGATCCGAGAAGGAGACCCCGCCGTTCCTGGGCTGCACGATGCCCCAGCGCACGGTGCTGATCTCATACAGGGTCTGGTAGCGCTCCAGCGCGCCCAGGGCGTAAAGCATCAGCTGCGGGTTGCCCTCTGCCTCCACCTGCACGCCCCTGCCGTGCTTGTAATCGATGATCGTCAGGGCGCCGTCGCCGATGATGATGCAGTCCGCGGTGCCGAAGCCGTCGGGTACCCATTTGGAATAGTCCACACGCTGCTCCAGCGCGATGTAGGGGTTATGAAGCGGCTCGGCGATCTCCAGGATGGTTTCGACATACAGCCCCGCGCAGTCCAGCATTTCATCGCTGGCGTGGCTGTGGTTGTCTGTGCTGCCGCTGACGACCGTGTATCCTGCATCAAGCAGGGAGTGGCGGGCGTAGCTCTCGCATACGCTGTGCGCCAGGGTGCCCTCTTCGGCGTAGAGGCTGGTCGTATCGGGCATGTCCGCTGTCAGCAGGGCGCTGCCCGGGCAGTTTAGCCAGCGGTGGGCGCTGCTTGCGCCCAGCAGGGCATGGACGGCTTCGCTCATACCGTGACCCCATGCTCGCGTAGCTTCTGGGCGAAGGTGTCCAGCTGCTCCTGCGTCTTGATCTGGGGGAAGGCCTGCACGCCCAGGTCGGCCAGGATGCCCTGCAGCACGGTCATGTTGGCGGGGTTGGCGTCCATGAAGGCGCCTGCTGCCTGCTGCACCTGGGCCGCTGTCACGGGCTTAACCGGGGCGGTTATGACAGGGACAGGGGCGGGGGCTGCTGTGGTGGCCGCTGCGTTGATCTCGGCGGGCTTGTCAGCGGGGACGGCGGCCGTTGTGGTGGTGGGCGCTTCCGTCTGCACCTTGACGATCGTGATCTGCTTCGCCGGGTCCGGGTTGGCCCACATTTTGCCCAGCAGGCCGATCAGCTCCGGGATCTGCTGCTCCGTCATGGTGATGGTGAAAGTGATATCCATTGTTATTCCTCTCCTTTTCGCTTTACTTCGTTTCCGTGATGGTGACGGTGATGCCCTTGGCAGGATCGATACCCGCGGCATCTACCAGGGCTTTTTTGAGGTACAGGGTCATCTGCTCCGGCTTTTCGCCTGTCTCAAAGCGATAGCAGGTCTTGGTCTCGGTTTTCAGCGTGAACTTGATATTCATGTGTTTCCTCTCCTTTTTCGGTTTATACTTGCATGCCGTCGGGGTATTTGGTGGTCAACGGACGGTAGTCGCTCCCCAGGCTGTTGGCACTCTGACCGCACTGCTTGCAGATCATGCCGGGGATCACGGTGCCGTGAAAATAGCTGTCGTCATAACCGGGCTGGTTCTTTTCGATGTGGCCGCACCCTTCGCATTCATAGTCTGCGTAGAAGTCCCTGCGGTGCTGCCTGTTGATTTGCTTGATTTTCATGGCTTACCTCTCTCAATCGCTTTGTCGCTTAGTATTCCTCGAGGTTATTCTCCTGGGCGAAGGTATCCAGAGCATCTTGTGCTTCGTGTCTGTACCTGAAGTCCGGCCAGCGTTTCCCGCTTGAATAGCTGCTGTTGTAAGGGCTGATAACATTGCTGTAGGGTACAGTGACGATCCTGTAAGAAAGGCTATCGTTTAGCATTTGACGGACCGTGTACACCCGTTTCCCGTTTGGCGTCAAATATGATCTGTCCATTGGACCTCCTTCAATATTCCTCGTTCGATCGGTGCATCTCGCCCGGGGCCATCACCAGCTGCGCGTTGGGCCATCTCAGTGTCTTGCGCCGGCCGGGCTGCCTGGCCCGCAGGTGATGCCTGTACAGGGCCGGGTCCTGGATGATCATGAGGGTCAGCCAGCGCTGCACCCGCACAGGGGGAAGATCCGTCCTGCCCGAGATGTATCCGGCCTCATAGCCCGCCAGGTACAACCTGAAGACCTCATTCTTCATGTTTCGGTAGTTCCCGCAGTCCTGTGTCATTTGTTCCACGCCTCCTCAGCGAGCCTGCGGTTGATTTCGTCGAGCTGGTCCTGCAGCGGCAGCGGTGCGTAACCAGCGTCTTCATCGGGGAAGGGGCTGCGAAGCTTGGCCTCGATTTCCTCCGGCGTCCCCAGGGCTTTGTACCGGTCAAGTAGCCGACGGTCTGAATCCCGCATGGCATACAACTTGCTCACCTCCTCTTTTTATTGGACTTCGCGCTTGAGATAACATTGAGCCTGCGCTCTCGCTCTGTATCGCTGATCCACGCCAGGCCGTCCCTGCGCTGTTGGTTTCTCTCCTGCGCCGCGGTGCAGCGGGCCTGGTAGCCCTCGCATTTTCCGTGGCAGCCCTCGCGCCGGAAGGGGCAGCCGTAGCAGGTCTCAAAGGTGTCGTGCATCATGATTCCAGCCCCCTCCGCAGCCTCATGCGCTGGTTGGATGCCATTCGCTCCAGCTCATAGGCGCTCATCACGGGATAGTGCCAGCTGTCTCGCCGGGGCTGTTTCTTGTGCCTGCCGGTGTAAAACCAGTAGCGCAGGCGGGCGGTCAGCAGACTATTCATACCTGTGCTCACAGCTTGATGCCCTCCCTCTCGCAGTAGTCGCGCAGCTCTTCCCTGAGCACGCAGGGGCTGCTGCCGGAGTAGATGATGCCGGTCTTGCGCATGAGCTTGTTGGCCTTGATCCGGTCCAGGCTGGTCGCCTCCATCACATCGGGCAGGTGCATCAGCCGGGGGTACAGGGCCAGGGGTTCGTCTTTGCGCATATCCATAGATGTCATACGCCTGCTACCTTTCTTTCGCTTTGTCGCTTATTGGGTGAGTGCCGCGTCGTCCGCCTGATCCATGTATTGCTTCATCCGCTGGGCGAACAGCTTGGCGATGTCGTCTGTCAGGGCTGCCTCGGCTTTCTGCGCGCCTTCCGTCGCCTCGATGTACAGGGGGACGGAAGGCAGGAAGTCGCCGGTGGCGGGGTCCCGCAGGGCAGTGAATCCAACCTGGATGTAGGCGCTCATTTGATCACTCCTATCATGCGCTCTCGTAGAACCGGGCTGGGTTAACCGAAATGGCGATGCAGATTTTCTCAAAATCTTCTACCTGCAACCTGCGCTTGCCATTCAGGATTAAGGACAGCTTTGATTCCGGGATACCGGAATTAATGGATAGCAACTTTCGACTAACTCCCGTCGATTCGATGTAACTGTTAATGCGCTCGTACATGGGTTGTGCTTTAGTCATTTTGTCACCTCCCTTCATTCCCGTTTTTCGGGATTTGTATGTAGTATAGTTCCGGTTTTCGGAATTGTCAACACAAAATTTTGCAATTCGGGAATTTTTTATTGACATTCCCGAATCGGGGGATATAATGAAGGCATCCTATGAAGGAGCGAAAAACACAATGAATAAAGGAAAGAGAATTAAAAAAAGGAGATTGGAATTAGGCCTTAATCAGGCTGCGCTTGGCAAACTGATCGGCAAATCGAAAACTACTATTTCTGAGATCGAAAAAGGCGAAAGGGGAATTGATACAGATCTATTGCCTTTAATCGCTGAAGCGCTTCAAACTTCTGCTCAAGCGCTCATGGGATGGGATGATGACATAGGGTCATTTGCATCGATATNNCTGCGGAGACCCGATCACAGCTGATAGCAACATAAACGGATACATCCCCCTCCCAGACTATGTACATGCTGACTTCTGTCTCACCTGCAAAGGTGACAGCATGATAAATGCCCGCATATTTGATGGCGATATCGTGTTCATACGGCATCAGCCCACGGTGGAGGATGGAGAGATAGCAGCGGTCAGGATCGGCAGCGAGGCCACCCTCAAGCGGGTCAAGAAGTATTCAAAAATGATCGTGCTGAAGCCGGAGAACCCTGCTTATCCGGATATAGAGCTGAATGGTAATGACGAAATTGAGATCATCGGAAAGGCTGTCCATTTCCTGTCCGCGGTGAAGTAAAGGTAAACAGGCATCCGGAATAGATTGAAAGGAGAAATATGACAAGAAAGTTTATTGGCTGTTTGCTTATTATATGCACGGTTGCATTTATATCGGGGTGCGCCAAAAAAGAAGTCCCTCAAACGCGGGTGACAAGTTTCAAAGATGGTGAGTTCATAGTGGGAGATGGAAAGATTACCGCTGGAGTATATAACATCACGCCTTTAGATAGGGTGGCTCACATTGCTATCTGGAGGGGAGATGATTTACGAGTGAATGAAATTCTATTCCTTTTAAGAGATGATGAGATTAAAGGTGTAAAACTGAAAGATGGTGACAGAATTATTGCAGGGGATGGAGAAGTTGTTTTCGAGAAAGCACTGTCAGACGATTAGAGGTATCAAATGAACGCCGTCATATATGCCCGCTATTCCTCCTACGGCCAGAATGAGCAGTCAATCGAGGGCCAGCTGCGGGAGTGCTATGCGTTCGCGCAGCGGGAGGGCTATACGGTCGTTGGGGAATACATAGACCGTGCGCGGTCTGCCCGGTCAGATGACCGGACAGGTTTCCAGCGCATGATCAAGGAGGCTGAGCGCCGGCAGTTCCAGATCGTTATCGTCTGGAAGCTGGACCGCTTCGCGCGCAACCGCTATGACAGCGCCATCTATAAGGCGCGCCTGAAAAAGCACGGTGTCCGGGTCGTCTCCGCGATGGAGAACATCGGGGACAGCCCGGAAGGCATTATCCTGGAAGGCATGTTGGAGAGCATGGCGGAGTATTACTCCGCCAACCTGTCCGTCAACGTCAAGCGCGGCCAGCGGGAGACCCTGGCCAAGGGCCGTTTCTGCGGCGGGGTAGTGCCCTACGGCTATGAGATAAAGGACGGCCGGCTGGTGGCGAATGAGCGCACCGCGCCGGTGATCCGCTATGTCTTTGAGCAGTACGCCGCCGGTGTTCCCATGCGGGAGATCCTCCGGGCCCTGGAGGCCCGCGGGGTCAAGAGCTCGCGGGGTAAAAAGCTGGGCTTCTCCGCCTTCCAGAAGGCGCTGGCCAGCACCACCTATATCGGCAAGCACGTCTGGAACGGACAGGAGGTCCCCGGCTGCGCTGAAGCGCTCATAGACGCGGAAACCTTCCAGGCCGTCCAGCAGCGCCTCAAAGAGGTCGCCAGAGCCCCTGCAGCGGCCAAAGCCATCACAGCCTACCAGCTGCAGGGCAAGGCCCGCTGCGGCCTCTGCGGGGCCAATATGGTGGGCGACAGCGGCACAGGGAGGAATGATAAGGTCTACCACTACTATGCCTGCGCGGCCCGCAAAAAGACAAAAGGCGCCTGTCTCAAGGCAAACGAAAAGAAAGGCTTCCTTGAGTGGTATGTCGTCGAGCAGACCATTGAATATGTCCTCTCTCCAAAGCGCGTCGACCTGATCGCCCGCGCTGTAGTCAAGCAGTATGACAAAGAGTTTAGCAATCGCGCCGTGGCCGATCTGGAGCGCTCTGTGGCCCGCGTGGAGGCCGATCTGAACAAGCTGGTAGATTCACTGCTGGACGCGCCCAAAGCAGCTCACGCGCGTATCTATGCGCGCATGGAGGCGCTGGAAGCCGAGAAGGCGGAGATGGAGCTCGACCTGGTGAAGCTGCGGATTGCCAACAGCATCCGCTATACCCAGGCTGAGGTGGCTGCCTGGCTGCAGCAATTCTGCAAAGGGGATCCGCTCGACGAAGATTTCCGCAGCCGGATCATCAACCTGTTCATCAACACCGTCTATTTATACGATGATCGTGTCATCGTGTTTTACAACATAAAAAATGGCAAGCAGGTTTCCTTTGTGGGCCTGTGTGAATCCCTTGAGGATCCAGACTTCCCGGAAACCTGCTTGCCGTCGTTAGGTTCGGATTTGGATGATAATGGTGGGGCGGAGACGCTCAAATCCGAACCACGGTATATATTTATAGGAGGCGTTCTCGGCTGCGTATTTACGCGCTGAGACAAAAAACCTCCCCTTCGGGGGAGGTCATGCTATCATATGATACTATTCTACACTGTCGGGGGTTCAATGTGTTCAGGTGGCTTCTCTGGCTCCTTAATGCCTGCCTTTAATTGGTCGAGATTCAGGCTGTACCACGCTGCTTTCAGCGCGGCAACGACGGACTCATTATCAATATTCCATCCCTTCTCCTGCAGCCAATACAAGGCAAGATTCCACTTTTTATCGCCATTGAAGCGGCCGAGAGAGGCTTCCGCATATTTTACAGCAGCATCAGCAAGCATGAGCATGTTCTTATCCTCAAGCCAGGGGACGATGGAATTTTTAATCAGAGGATAGAGCCACTTCCATACAAGGACAGAAGCGATGCTGGCGATGCCGCCGATCAGCCAGACTACAACCTTGGTCAAGATGTCGGCCCAAGTCAGAGGCGAAGAAACAGCGACAGCACCGCCTTCAGCGAATGCCAGGGCAGGCAGGGCGAAAACCATGAGCAGCGCCAAGAGAACGAGCAAGAGTTTTTTCATCTTTCCTTCCTTTCCTCAGCCATTGTGGCTGTAGGTGCTATTTTTATTTGACAGTTCGTCAGATAGCCGCTTGATTTTCTGGATGTTTTCGGCTCCGGCCTTGCCGAAGTAGCCGGCTACCACCGCCAGATATACCGGGGCTGTTGCACTCATGAGGGAAACGGAGTATTCACCGCGATTGAGCAGAATCAAAGCGGACGCAAGGAGGACATGCAGCGCGAAGATGATCCCGCAAGTACGTATAATCCGCTTCGACATTTCGTTATCGTTCGGCTTTATGGTTCTTGGCTTAGGCACACCGGATCACCTCACTCGCTCAAAAATCCACTTGTCAATCGCTCCTGATGCATTTTCCATTTCATCCTTGTTGCCGTTGTGCAGCTCATGCTCGATCAACGCCTTGACCCCCTGGCAGGTGACAATGAGCCCGGCGCGAAGGGCTTTGATCTCCTCTGCCTGGGAGTCAGCTCTCGCCTTTTGATTATTAAGGTCGAGTTGGCATCGAGCTAAGGTCTGGTCAGTCTGGTCTCGCGGCTTTTTCCACTTTTTCAACACATCAGAAAACTTGTCGAAAGCAACGATAGCCGCAGCACAAGCAAGGAATACACCTATAGCCTTGAGAATGAGGTCTGGCGTAACAGTTTGATCCATATGCTTACTCCCCGATCATCGCGCCAAGCTCCTGATAGATGGCGGTCAGTTTGGCTCGGCTGACGGTGATGGCATCGCCATTTGCGTCAGGAGCGGGGGCAGAGCCGGGATCAGCAAGAAAGCGGCTTTGCATCCAGCCGGGCTTTTCGTCATACACAAAGCCGCTCCATTCTCCCTGTTCCTGCGTCACAGTAACCATAGTGCCGAAGGGGATGGTGTTGATCACATCGCCGTTGGGCTTGGTGCGGAAGTTGACGGTTGATCCTTTTGCCCCGTCGATTCTGGTGACTACCATTTGCTTGTTCACTGGCTTGGTCTCCTTTTCATCATTTTTTGTTACATCAGGCTTTGCCCAATGCGTCCAAGGATAAGAGGTTATAAGTGAACGCATAACGCCATATTTATGGCCTCTGGCGTCAACGACTTCCCCGCCGCCAATATAAATGCCGGTGTGCTGCATCTTCTTATCGGCTGTTTGCCGGTAAAGGATGACTCCAGGGGTATCTGGCATCGTAGAAATTTCCCCTTTATCCTCCCATATGTCAGCGTTGTATTGACTGGTAGCGCCGCTGGGAGGCTTGATTCCGATCTGCTCAAGTGCCCTCCGTACAAGCTGAGCGCAGTCGTAGCATTGCTTCCCGTCCCACTTAGCGCCTGTCCCGAGGATGGTATCAGCATATTCTGGGTATTGAGCGGCTTGCTCAAGCCTGCGTTTTGCGGTGCAGATCCATCCGGTAGCGCCGTAGATGTAGCCGCAGCCAATCTTTGAGGTAGAAAAATCGACAATCTTACTTAAGGACAAGTGATCACCTCCATCACTGCACTAAAAAAGCGCCGAAGCGCTTTCTTAGTTTTGTGTCGGTCAATATGAGTTATTGGTTGATGTGTTTCTTGTATTCGAACGCTGCTGTGTCGCGGTCTGTCTGCGCATAGATCAGCGTCGTGTCCAGGCTGTCATGTCCCAGCAGATCATGGATCACATTGATGCTCATCCCGGACTTAAGCCCCTGCGTGGCGAAGCTGTGACGCAGCAGGTGAGGGTATACATCCTTGCTCAGCCCGGCTCTGTCTGCGATCTTCCTGATCTCCCTCTGGATCGATCTGTGCCCCATGCGATTATGCGGCTTTTTGCTGGTAACAAAGAGCGCTTCCGTTTCACATTCCGGGCGCTCGAGCAGATATTTCTTGATGTACACTCCGGCCTTGGGCGAGAAGTATACCACCCTCTCCTTATTGCCCTTGCCGATCACGCGGATGGACCGGTCCACCCAGTTGAGATCAGGAACATCAATCTGAGACAGCTCATCAAGCCTGACGCCGGTGGCAAAGAACAGTTCAAGCATGGCGCGTTCGCGCGATCCGGTACAGGCGTCGCGCAGCAGTTCGATTTCTTCCAGATCAAGCGATTTACGCAATCTTTTCTCGATCCTTGAGGGCTTGATCTTCTTGGTAGGGTCTTTGGTGATATACTCTTCGTCGATCAGCCAGGAGAAGAATGCTTTGATCGTAGACTTTTCCGTCTCCATACTGGACGCCTTCAGATTGCGCGTCTCCATGACATGTGACAGATATCTGCGGATATCAGCCGTTGTAACGGCAGAAACATTCTTGTGTACAAAGGCTGCAAACCGGTTCAGCCGATATCCGGAGTTCCTGATCGTCAGCTCGCTCTGGCCATCAAGCCGCCGCGTGTCGGTGTAAAGCAGCAGCTTTGCCGGGATATCCGATTCTGCATCAACTCCCTCTTTCAACGTAATGAGGTATCTGTTAAGCTCTTCCTCCATGATGATCCGTAGATGATCATGGTCCACCCCGGTCATCTGTTCCCTTGTTTTGGCGATTACTGTGCTTATGAAATCGTCCTTTATCATGCATTATACTCCTTGTTTAACCAAGGAGAACATGATATACTTCCCATGTGATCTCCTTGGAGATTCGCGGTAAAAAGGATCCCATTGCTTTGACGGGCCGGGGTCCTTTTTACTTGATTATTCCCAGGTCTTTCAGCGCCAGCATTCGTAGGTACTCTGATACGCTCATGCCCATTATTACCGCCTTAGCCTGCAGCTGCTCTTTGTGCTCAGCCAGGATCCGTACAGTAATGGTAGCGTCCTTCATGCCATCGCCTCCCTTCGTGCCGATTGTAACACGAATGTAAGCGTTATGCAATACACTTGACCGCGAATCTCGGAGATTTTTAAGGTTCAGTTACGTCGCATCCTGAAACGAATGCGCCATTACATCACTAAATTATTGTTTATTCGTCCAGCCCCAGATACTCCCAAATCACATCGATACGCTGTTTATCGGTCAGCGCCTTGACCTTGCTTCTCTCTTTGGCGTCGGCCTTAACCACTTCGGCCTTCGCTTTCTTTTCCTTGTCCTTGCTGACAAATGTTTTCAGGGCTTCGACGACTGGCTTCAAATCGATTTTATCAGTCTTAGGCATTGATAATCACCTCCGCTTTACGCTTTCCATTTGCTCTTTCCACTTCTTGTATGCTTCATCTGCATATTCTTCAGACACTTTGACACCACATTTCTTGCATACTATCGTGTAACAAGGATTCATCGAGCAAAACGGCAGCCGTTCAGGTTCGCCGCCGCACCTGCATTTAGGCAGTACCGCAGGCAGACGATGCTCACCCTTGATGATTCTGATTTCCGCAGGTTTATCCATTGATAATCACCTCCGCAATCAGCGTAACGGCCTCTTCCAGCGCGTCGGTTTTCTCAATCAGTGTCGGCGCGGGCTGTTGCTCCTCTTCAACCGGGGCGGCCTCGCCCACAAGCGCCCTAAGCCGCGCGTTCTCGATTTCCAATTCTCTGATTCTGGCTTGGGTTTTTACGATAATCGGTTTCATACTTACCTCCTCACAAGATTACACAAGCCGCGGCCGCGCCGCGGGTGGCTTGCGCGGTGTTGTTGCTCAACGTACCGTCGTTACCCACGATGCGCACGTTGTGCGCATGCACTAGATACGGAGAACGCAAAAACCAGAGACGGGTCGCGCCTGACAGATATTTGATTCTTCCAGCGTTTGACGTAAACAGCGGCCATGCGGCATTTTCTCCGCCTGTAATCTCGTTGCCGAAGCCCATCTCAGTTACCGACGGCAAGAAGAACCTGTCCGTCAGCGTATAGGAGGGCGTGACACCCCCGCCATCCGTCAGGAGGTTATTGGCCGTGATACGGGTAGTAGCGCCGATCACCGATAGGAAGTCCGCATCCAAGCCCTTGAGGAAGCCGTCCAGTGTAGCGTTCCAACTCGGTGGCAGGTCGTATATGCTCTGCGGGGTCCAGAACGTGCCCTTGGCGAGCGCGGAGTTGAGCCACTGCCTGATAGCGCTTTGGGCGTAGTTGTTGCTTCCGGAGGCGACACGGTCTTTGTGGTTCTCTGCCGACAGCACCGCGCCTGCTGTGGGGGATACTACCAGCGGGGTGTTGGTCGTGCCGGCGGCGATAGTGACATTAACAACCCCCGATGTTGGCGTTGCGTAGTATTGCAAATTCGTCGCTGTACTGATGCGCAATAGACTGTTTATGGCAAATCCACCCTCAGGCACGGTTAAGTCATACTGTACCGGCGCGCCACTTGCCACGGCGGAACTGGTCAGTGTGATATTGGCAGCACCAGCGGGGATAGCCGCCAAGACTTTATAGTTAGCCTGCGGCGCGGAGAACTGCGCATTATCCAGGACGGGGCGCGTCAGCAGGGTCAGGGGTTTGGCGTTGGGAAAACTCGCAAAGTACCCAGCCGCTCCAGGAACCATAGCCGTGTCATCAGCGTCAGAAATATCCGTGATGTCAAACACAATATCGCCGTATGTGGCATGAGGAACTATCAACTGGTCGCCAACCATTAGATAGCGGTCAATCGTGCCATCACGCACACGAGCCTGTATTTCTGCCCACGTTTCGGGCGGTGCGTTATCGAGCCGTGCAAGGTCTTCGTAAAAATCAGATTCGCCCCGGCTGTACCCGCCAATCTGCGCCATTTCAAATGCCGTTGTGCCCGTGTCGCCCTTGTCTCCCTTCTCCGCGATTTGCTGCCAATGCGTCGTATCAGACAGAGGAACCCCGGTGCTCGGTTCAGGCCAAATATAGCCATAGGATCCGCCGTTCGCGCTTACCCAGTCACCGTGCTTGTACTCTGTAGCGGGGTGGTAATCACCCTTCGGCACAAATCCCATTCGGGCCATTATTTCCGCTAATTTCTGTGTAGCTTCGGTGGCCCAGTCTTCGACATCCGCGGGCATTAGATCTGCATCAGTTGCATGACCGGGGGCGGTGTAGGTACCCGCAACGGCGGAGCGCTTCTCTACATCGTCACCGACTGCCAGCCGGATGACCAGACTGCCCTTGCCCGAGTACTGGGTCATGTTGCGCTTGACGATGATGCGCAGGGTGGTACCGTCTGGCAGCATGTACGCCTGTGTCCCGGGCAGCAGCTTGGGCTGATATTGATCCGGGGGGATGAACGTTACAGCGAACGTACCAGTAGGGAAGTCGGTCAGCCAGGCTGTGCAGTCCACGTCAATCGTGGTGATGCCAGACTCACCCTGATTACCCAGGGTGATCTGCTTTGGCAGTGCGTTAATCAGTTCCATTTAAGCCTCCTTACAGTGTGCCAGCAACCTTGCTGATCTGGGTCGTCTTGATGTACAGGAATGCGCTGATCCGGCCCAGGGTGTTCGGGCGGATCTCGATGGTGTGGAACATGTTGCGCGTGATCTTGTTGTTGGTCTGGGAGAAGAACGCCGCAATGTTCTCATTGATGACGACGGTCTTGTCATTCAGCTTCAGCACACCGTCGACATACACGTCCACGGTCACGGGAGTTGTTCCTTCATAGATGCCGTAGACGATGTCATGCGCGTGTGCCGGTACGGTATGGGTGTGCGCGTCGATGTCAACGATGTGGGTATGGCCGCTCACGGTCACTTTATGTGTATGCCCGTTAAGCGAATGGGTATGCGATCCAAGGTTGTGCACATGGCCGCTCAGAGAGTGCCTGTGGTTTGGGCCAGAGTGGGTATGGCTGCCTTCGTTAGTTGCTCCGGGCTGTTCGTAGCCTGTGTCCGAGGCCCCCATCGTGTAGCTGTGTCTGTGGTTGGTTATGGTGTGAGTGTGGGCCGACCCGGGTCCAGTATTTCCTGTCCCCCCATATCCGGTATATTCCTCACTCGGGCTTCCGGTGTTTCCAGATGCAACCCCAGTGTTCTCTACGTTGTTTGCTTCGGAGGTGATAGTCGCTCCGCCGCCGCTACGGCTGGTCTTTTCCGCCCCGCCTCCTGCATCACTGGTCAGGACAGCTGATTGCGCCGCCCCTGTACTGTACGCGCGGAATGGCGCCATTTTGATGCTCAGCAGCACCTTGTCGACCAGGCTCACGTCATCGGGGAAGAACACGTCCATGATGACACCGTGCGTTCCGTCAGCGTTTTCCGTGACGGTCTGCGTATAGCTGTTGGCTACGTTCTTGATCGTGCCATCCCGCCAGAATGCCGCGGGGGCGGTTTCGGGGGTTTCCCCGCCAAAGAACAGGAAGCAGCCATCTTCACGGCTGTTATCCAGGCTGATGTGGTTCGTTCCGCTGCCGGAAAGCAACTTGAAGATGGATCCGGAGAGCATCTCGATGCTGCTTCCCGCAACCATCTCTATGCTGCTGCCCGAAAGGACCTTGAACAGGGATCCTGCCAGCATCTCAATCGTGCTGCCGGAGGCCATTTCAATCTTGCCCCCGGAGAACAGCTTGATCAGGTTGTCCGCGATCTCAAGGAACGCGGTGCGCACCTCATTGATCTGTACCTGATCCCATGCCGGGGGGGATACCGCTGTACATCGCTTGAGCAGCTTATTTGTAGTATCCATCCAGATCAGCCCGACAGACAGAGAAGCGGCAGGCGTTTGCGCGGCCAGATGCGCCAGCAGAGCGGTCTCATCCGTTGCGCGGTATACCCGCTCACCCACCAGCGCCGTAATGGTCATATTGCTGGATATCTCAAGTGTGCTGCCCACATCAGAGGCCAGCTTATTAGCTGTGACGCTTTCAGCTACCAGCTCGCTGCCGTAAAAGCCGCCAGCCGTGCCGAAGGTCCGCCAGGTCCACTGGCCGGTGATATCCTTCTCATTGGCGATGGCAAAAATACCGGGGCCGATGAACATGGCGCCGTAATCAACACTCTCAATGTTCGTGTTTTCAAACAGGATGCCGGTCTCATCGTTAACGACCGCGTTGACATAGCTGCCGCTGGCGAACAGCCGGGATGTCAGCAGGTCGATCACGCCGCGCAGACGCTCTCCGCGCACATGACCGTTGCGGTCCGCGATCATACGGGTGATGTCCGCGGCCTGCTGCAGGCTGGCGATGGAGCTGTACAAGTTGCGGTTATCGTTCCCCAACTCCACGCGGTAGTTCTCGCCGGTGACCGGATCAAATTCCCTGGACTGCACCCGGGCGGTGATGTTGATGCCCAGACGGCTGTGGTAGACCGTCACGGTATCGCCCAGCTCCACCCGCTCCAGGTCTTTGTAGTATTTATACTGTTCGCTGGTTCTCACCTGCGCCAGGTCAACGGACAGCTTGATGCGCGGGGTGTCTACGGTGGCCAGGTACGCGGTACCCTTGCTCAGCAGATCCTCCGGCAGGTCATCATCCGGGAAGGTGACATAGTCCTCCCTGGGAGTCGACCACAGGCCGATGTTGGCGCTGTCGATATAGTCCTTACCGTCGTTGATGCTTTCAATGTTGGCGTTCTGATAGCCCAGGATGTGCAGGCGGGTGACCACGCCATCCAGGCTCTCGGCATAGCGCACGCCCTTGATGTTCTTGCCATGCCGCAGGTGTACGCCGCGGTCCGCGCCCATCTGCTTGCGGATGTTAATGGTCCAGTTGTCGGGCAGCAGCTCCCCGCCCCATTGAGGCAGGATCTGCTCTTTTATAGCCCACATGACGTCCTTTTGCAGGATGTCCAGATAATCAAGCACGATATCCGTATCCACAGTGCCTGCGCTGAATGCGCTGCCGTTGAGCACCTGCTCCAGCGCGATCTCCTGATTGACACCGCCGGGCGTAAGCTCAGCGGTTTCTATGTTCTCAATGGCACGGTTTCGCAGGTCATACATCAGGTGGACAGCGCGGATGGTGCAGCGTTCACTGTCGCGTCCGCTGCCGCGCTCTTTATCTTCTACGCGGTAAAGCTGATCATCTGCCAGTATCAGCATATCCAAGGCCAGGAGATCCGCGCCTATGCTTCCCGAAAGCGGGTACTGGAAGCTTAGCGACCAATCACCGTTGATGGACTGGCTCACCCGGGGCTGAATGGCGTACGGCAGCGCGCACAGCGCAGCCGCGCCTGCCTCAAATTGGGCCTTTGTAAGCTTAGCGGGATAAAGCATCAGGTGCATGGATTAGCCCCTTTCAATAACCAGGAGATACGCTGTTGAGAGGTTGAAGCCGGTGCCGGTGATCCCCAGCTCACCGTCTTCGTTGAGTGTCGGAAAGTCTCCGCTGTACTTGACGGGTGTACGCGTTCCGGATACCAGGCGGTACACTTCCTGCGCGTCACAGTCGATGTACAGCGTTCTTTCATTTACCAATTCCTCGGCGGTAATATCCTGCCACGTTGGGGTCATCTGACCCTCAACATTCGTTAGTGCCAGCAGGCGTTTGAGCGCGTGTGTTGTGCTGTTTTCCCACACAAGGGCGTAATCTCCGGCAAGCCATTCGACAATATTCATAACGTCGGCTACTAAAAAACCATGTTCATTCGCGGCCACGACAATTTTGTCAGCCAACGGTAGCATGGTCGCGGAGGGCCCCGCAATGACAAACGATGCGCCTATTTGCAGCGAGCTCCATGTCCCCGTTAGCGCCAGATGCAGCGCGGGGGGCAGGGTGTTATCAAGCCCCGCTGAACGCAGCGTGAAAGCCGTTGTTTTGGCCTTGGCATAGTCCGTACTCGCCATATCGCTCAGCTGCTCAGGAATAGGCTTGTCGAGTTCTGGAAACCACATGCCGGCCGGGATGCTGGCGCGTTGCCGGCATGGCGGGTCACAGATGAACTCAATCTCGATCATCCCGTTGCGCCGTGAAAGCATGCTGAAGCTGCTGTCACCTTCCACCGCGCCGGTGTAGTAGTAACCAGGCTCATGCCAGACGGTCATCATCCTGGCGCTGAGCGCCCAGGAAGCGATACTGTGCATCTTATTGATGACCGCGCTCTTATCCGTGCCCATAGCCGCCAGGCGGATCCTGTAACCCGCGGCGGGCATTTCAAAGTCTGCTGAGCTGATACTGCCCAGCCGCCCGGGAATGTATTCACGCTGCCGGGTGCGCTTGGGGAGAATGAAGGGCTCCGCGCTCACCAGGCGGAGCCCTAAAGCGTCACTGCGTATGTCGTTAAATTTGATGTAGGGTATCATGTCTACCTCCCCGCTGCCTGGATTTTTTGCTGAATGGCGCGCGCTACCAGGTCGACGTCAGCCTCTTCGCGAACGGTCAGGCCGTACATGTTGACCGTGACGCCGCCAGCGCTGCCTGCCGGCAGATTGGAGCCGACGCTGCGCAGCTGAAAGTCGATGTTGCCTTGTATGCTGTTTGCCAAGGTGTTCAGGCTGCCTATGATTCCGGTGCTGTTGGCCAGTACGCCGTTGGTCAGCGCTTCCGCCAGCTGCGCGCCTGCGTCCTGCCACTTCTCACCGTAGGACGCGATCAGCTGCGCCATCTGGTCCAGGTTGTTGCTCATCACCAGGCGCAGGGCCTCCTGGCGCAGGTTCTCTTCTTCGGCCAGGCTTGCGTACTTGTCACTGACTGCTTGTTTTTGCTTATTGATCTCATCGATCTCGGCCTGGCGCTTCTCCTGCGCCAACCTGCGCTCTTCATCCGCCTGCATCTCGGCGATCTCAGCCTCAAGCTCACGCCGGCGGCGCGCTGACTTGGTGACGGACAGCTCACGCTGCTTATCGGCCAGATTCTGAGCGAAGTCGTCTCTGCGATCCGCTTCGTTTTCGGCCTTGGTGATCGCATTCAGGGTATCGATGCGGTCATCCAGCGCGTCCAGTTCCATGCGCTTCTGTTCGTCATATCGCGCTTTGAGCGCCCGCACGATGCGGTCATAGGTGGTCTTGACCTGGGCTTCCTGCTCCTGAAGGAGGCTCTGCCGCAGGTTGTACAGGCGCTCCTCGATCTGGTACAGCTCTTCTGTGCTCAGCTCGTGAGCGCGCTTGATCTCTTCCAGCCGCGCGATCTCCTGATCTACGTTCACGCGCCCCATGGCGATCTGATGGTCAAGCAGGGTCAGCGCCCATTGATATGCGTCGTTTTTGAGCCGTTCACGGGCCTCATAGAGGCGTTCGTCGATATCCATCAGCTCATCCGCGGTCAGCTGATGCGCGCGCTTGATCTTTTCCAGAGCGGCGATCTCCTGCTGCACGGTGAGCTGGTTCATGGTCTTTTTGTGTTCCAGTTGGCGCAGGTCCGCGCGCACCGCCTCACGGCGGGCTTCTTCTGCTTCTCGGGCAGCTTCCTCCGCGGCGCGCCGGGCGTCTTCTGCTGGGTCAGATTTAGATCCTCCGCCCCCGCCTCCGCCTCCGCTCTTGGGGGCCGCGCCGCCAACGGGCTTCCATCCCAGCAACTTGCCCAGGAAACTATTGGCCATTGCGTTCCAAACGCTTACCAGGCCGTTCAATGCAGAGACGGCAGGGCTGGTGTTGATGTTCAGTGTTGCGCTGTTGGATGCGATATAGCTCAGCAGAGACTGGATCCAGTTCATCACGCTTTGTATCTGAGGCTGCAGCCCTGCCAGTTCGCTGTCCACGTTGCCCAGCGCCAGCGCGGCCTGTACACTCATCTGTTCAGCGCTGCTGCCGGTATATCCTAAGGCAGCCGCGGCGTCTCGCTGAGCCCTTGCCCAGTCTTCAGCGCTGGCCTTGTTGTCCATCTGCGCGTCCGCTACGCGCTTGATCTCGGCGATCGTGGCACGCAGGGATACCTTTTCTTCCAGCGCTTTTGTGAGCAGCCTGGATTTGTCCGCGGATCTGTCCAGCTCTGCTTGCAGCTCTTCCGCGCTGGCCTTAGTCATATCAAAGGCCTGTGTCACGCCGGACAGGTTAAAGGCGCCTGAGCCAAGCTGATTGCCCAGTTCGATCAGCCGCTCAAAGGCTACGATCATGCCGTTGAGCGTGGTGTACTCAGTCGTACCCGCGTCCATGCCCGCCAGCTTTTGCTTCAGTGTGTCAATATAAGCCTGGGAGCGCGCAGTGATATCCTGGATCTGTGCTTCCGTGCCGGTGATGAGGATCTGCTGCATCTCAAGCTGCATGGTAACAGCGTCCATGCTATCCAGCGCCACGTAAGCAAACTCCGGTATGCTTTTCAGGTACGCCTCGGCATCCTTGAAAGCCTGCGTATTGGTTTCTCCGGTTTGATAGCCTGCCTGCAGGGTCTGCAGGGCTTGCATCTGTCGATTGTAGTCTTCCAGAAGCCCCGCGGCGGTCTCCATTTGCTTGTTAAGCTCGGTCTGGGTGTCCATCCAGTCCTTGGTGGACGCGTTGGCCGCGTCGATCTTTGCGGCTTCATCAGGACTGATCAAGGTGAGCCCTTCATAGGCGACATCATAGTCAGCCATTCTTTTGGCTTCCTTGATGCGCTGTATAAAGGCTTCCAGCGCGCGGTACTCCGGTGTGTTTTGCTTACCCTCATCGGCAAGCGCTTTCTGCTTCGCCTGGAAAGCCTCCTGCATGGCGTTGAGGCCGACCAGCTGCTGGGCCATCTCATCGATGGTGCTTGCGCGATACGCCATGTGGCTTTCCAGCGCTGCGTTGATCTCTTCCACCGTCTTGGGCGCTTGCTGTCCGAGGCTTTCAAGCCCTTTCCTGGCAACCTCCAGCATGACCGTGTCGCCGCTTTCCATAGACTTTTTCAGCAGCTCCAGCGCGCCGATGATGCCGGTCTCCCCGCGCAGGCTGGCGCCCAAGGCGTTGATGCGCTTGGTTTCGGATTCTGTGGCCGTCCGCATATCTTCCATGGACTTCTTCATGTCGTCAGCAGTACTGCCGACAAAGCTCTGCAAGGTCTGGTTCTTCCACAGGTCAAACAGCAAGACAGATGCCTCGCTGACCGTGCCTACGCTGGCAGCCGCGCTGGTCATCACAGGCGCCATGCTGGTGGCGAAGTTGAGGATCTCGGCGTCGCTCATATCAAGGCTGGTACCGACCTGCTGCGCGTAGGCGAAGATCTGCTCCCAGCCGGTCTTAATGGCGGTCAGGTCATCGTCCTTGGGCTCCGCGCCGATCAGGATCTTGCGTTGGATGTCTTCCATGGCGGTGATGGCCGGGCCGACGTCCGCGCTTTTCAACGCGTTGCTGTAGGCAGCCACCAGCTGATCAGGCTGGGCCTGGATGATGTTGGTCGGGCTTTCCGCCAAGCCGACAAACAGGCTGTCAAGCAGCTTCTTTGCAGCGCTATCGATCACACCGCCGCCAATCTCGTACTCATTGGCGATAGCGTCAATCTGCGCGCGAACAAATTCAGCCGCTGCGGATGCCCTGGCCCCTGCGTAGCCGGCCATATCTTCAGGCTTCAGCCCTGCGGATGTCGCCAGCTTTAGCTGCGCCTGTTCCAGATTGTAGATTTCGGCATAAAGCGTATTGCCTTGGTTTCTGATGAAATCAACCCAGGCGGTGCCGCTTTTACTTGTCTGGTACAGCGCGTTCAGCTCATCCCTGAGCTGTTCCGCTTTGTTGCCCATGTTCACGTATTGCTGCGCGGCCAAGGCCTTTGCCTGCGCGTCATCAAACGCGGTCCGCGCGGTCTGAGCAGCAGCATCCTTGCCCGCCTGCAGCTCCTTCAGTGTCTCAATGCGCTTCTCACGGATGGCCGCGGTGACCGTGCCGTAATCCCCGGCAAGGCCCTGCAGAGCGGATCCTGTGATCCCATACTGATCTTTGAGGATCCGCTCGATCTCAAGCAGCTCTTCACTCTCAGAGTAGGTCAGGTTCTGCTTTCCGCTCAGTTCATCAAAACGGGCACCCAAACGCTGCAGCTCTTCCGCGCTGTTCTCCAGCGCCGTCTTGCGCTCGATTTCTTTCTTGGCAACGGCTTCAGCTTGCTCAGCGGCTTTGCGCTCCGCCTCGGCATGGTTGGTGAAGATGGCGGTTGCCACGCCGACGGCCAGGCCGATAGCGGCCAGCACCGGGAAAGCCACTTTCAGGCTCATCCCAAACAGGGTAGCGGCTCCGCTTGCCGCGGTCAGGGATAGGCTCAATGCTTGGAACGCGGCGGCGGCTTTCTGGGCCACCACCAAGCCGCCCAAAGCGATGCCGGTGGTGGTCAGCCCGGCCACGACGCCCGGGAATTGCGTAATAGCCGCGGTCAGCATGTTCAGGAACTCGCCCCAGATCTGGGTCGCCGTGTTCACCGCGGGAGACATAGCCTCGCCATGT
>WARP01000431.1_pt2 | contig 28194 bp, 28 predicted proteins | sample 4769151 | NCBI WGS metagenome assembly WARP01 (sample SAMN08893023, study PRJNA449175) | gut metagenome | isolation source: rumen sample fed with dry roughage | host: cow | place: India: Nagpur | collected 2016
AGCTTCCCCTCTCTACACAGGTGCGCCTTTTGAGGGTAATCCAGTCGGGAGAGTTTATAAAAGTAGGCTCATCCAAGGTCCAGAAGACCGACGTAAGGGTGATTGCCGCGACAAATGTTAACCTGCCAAGGGCTATAGAACTTGGCAAGTTCCGGGAAGATTTGTACTACAGGCTCAATACTGTCCCGATACTGGTTCCCTCCCTCAGGGAAAGGCCCGGTGATATACACCTGCTTTTCAAAAAATTTGCGCTTGATTTTGCCGACAAATACAAGATGCCCGCCATACGCCTAACACCCGAGGCCGTGGTCATGCTGGAGGGCTTCCGCTGGCCGGGGAACGTAAGGCAGCTCAAAAGTATTGCCGAACAGATATCTGTAATAGAACACAACCGGCTCATCGGGCCAGAAATCCTGGAAAAGTACCTTCCCAGGGAATCGCCAAGCCGATTGCCGGTAAGGACCGAAGGACACGGGACCGATTACCTCACCGACCGCGATATCATTTTCAAGATCCTCTACCAGTTGAGACAGGAGGTAGAAGAGCTTAAACAAAGGGTTGCTTTGACCGAGCAGGTACAGCCGGCCTCCAGGATCTCCTCCAACAAGGAGATTTCACAAAACATAGAGGAGACAACCGTGGTGGACTATGATCCGGAAAACGACTCCCTTTTTGACGAAACAACGGAGACGCAGGATTTGCTTTCAATCCAAAAGGTCAACGAAGAGTTGATCCGCAGGGCTCTTGAAAAACACGGAGGCAAAAGAAAACTTGCAGCCATGGAGCTCGGAATTTCGGAAAGGACGCTGTACAGAAAAATAAAAGAGTTAAATTTGGACCTATGAGAAGGAGCCTCTTTATAATAATCATTGCTTTGTGCCTGGGCGGATGCGGGATCTACTCCTTTTCGGGGACCTCCATCGCTCCCGATGTCACATCCATAACAGTGTTCAACATCGAGAACCGGGCCATGAGGATCAACCCTCAGCTCAGCAACACCCTCACCGAGGGGCTTAAGGATAAATACCGCAGGCAGACAAAGCTAAGGCTGCTCAACGATGGCGGGGACCTCATAGTTGAGGGTGCAATAACAAGCTATGAGACAGCTTCCATAGCTGTTACTGCCCAAGAGGTGGCAGCGCAGAACCGCCTGAGTGTAACTGTCAAGATTGTATTTACAAACACCAAGTACCCAAAGGAAAATTTTGAAAAGAGTTTTGCCGCATTTGAAGACTATCCTTCTACCTCTTCCCTGGATGCAGTGGAATCCAGCCTGGTAGAGAGTATTGTGGAAAAACTCACCGAACAAATATTTAACGAAACCGTAGCAAACTGGTAAATATGCCCAAATTCAGCCTCTCATTCACCGAAAAACTGATATCGGACTACCCTTGGTACAGTCTGGGATACCTTGATATATATGAAAATATCTGCAAGGCAGACAGGGAGAGTTCGGACGTTTACCTGGAGAAGGCTGCATCCAGGGTATATTCCAGGGATTTATTGTACAAGATATACAACGGTTGCTCCCGGGAGCAACATGAGGAGACCTCCGTGGACGATCTTTTTGAGCTGGACGATCCTATGGACGCACTATCCCGGGCTATGCCCGCAGAGGTGACTTCAATTGCAGAGCAACCTGTCCTCCATTCAAATAACGGGAGTGAGGAGGAGCTGCTTCCTCCGGAGAAAGGCAGAGAGCCGGACACAAGGGAGATTGCCGATTTTGTTCCCGACAACACCCCCAGGTTTATACTTGCGGGAGGGGATTACTTCACAACCAAAGACTTCGAAGAGGTAAAGCTGGACAAAACCAAGCCATTGGATAACTTCATTGCCGAAAAGCCCTCTTTGCTAAGGTCGGCGCTTTCGGGTAAAGGACCTGTAGCTGCGGTTCCGGCTTGTGAGATTGACAGCACCGAGTTGTTCGACGATGCCTCGTTTTACACCGAGACCCTGGCCAACATATACCTGGAGCAGGGATTCCACAAACAGGCAGTGGATGTATATGCAAAACTAATTTTGTTATTTCCGGAAAAAAGTAGTTACTTTGCGACCCTTGTAAAAGGTATAAAGGAAAAATATAACCAATAAATATCATGTATACAGTAATAGCTATTCTGATTGTGATTGCCAGTATATTACTGACAATTGTCGTGCTGGTTCAGAATTCGAAAGGCGGCGGACTGGCTGCCAACTTTGCCTCGGGAAACCAGACTTTTGGAGTGAGGCAAACTGCCGACTTCCTCGAAAAGGCAACCTGGACCCTGGCAATAACCATTATCCTGCTTTGTGTTATTGCAACAGCGTTTGTTTCTACAGGTGACAGCGCAAAACAAAGTAAGATCCAGGAGCGGATTGAGTCTGCGGCACCTCTGCAAGGTCAACCCGAATTCCCCACAACACCTGCTCCAACCGGAGAACAACCCGGAGTACCTCAAGAATAATAAGAAAATTTTCTAAATGGATATCAGCCCGTTACGCAAGTAGCGGGCTTTTTTTCTGTAAATTATTAGTACTATGTGATACAAGGTAATGAAATTTATATATATATTTGCAGTGCCAAATTCTATAAAGTATTAAATAGGTTTAAAAATGAAAAAAGTAGTTACAGTAGGAATAGGAAGAAAGAGCTTTGTCGTAGACGAAGATGCCTATCAGAGGCTGAGCCTCTATCTTTCGAAATTTAAGGAAAAGACCGGCATGGGACACGACTCCGCCGAGGTAATGGAAAACCTTGAAGAGAGGATTGCCGAGCTTTTTACCGAAGCATTGGGCTCCCGTTACCAAGTAATCAACCTCTCAATGGTCAACACAATCATTTCCCAGCTGGGGATGCCCGATGGTTCGCAAATGGATGATGCTGCCGGGTATGGCGAAGAGGCGAGGAGTATTCCTGCTGTCAAAAAGCTGTACAGGGACAGTGATGACAAAGCAATAGGAGGTGTTTGCAGCGGACTGGCCCTCTACCTCAACGTAGATGTGGTGATAATCAGAATCCTTTTTGTAGTGGCATTGGTAATGGGAGGCACAGGTTTTTGGGCCTATGTAGTGTTCTGGATAGTCGCTCCTTTGGCAGTTTCGGCTGCACAAAAGTGCGAGATGAGGGGGATTCCGGCAACTGCCGAGAACCTCAGGAGATTTTCAACTTACAGATAGATTAAATTGAAGGGTTATGAATGAGATTAACACAGACAACATCAAGTCGCAAATGCGTAAGGGTGTGCTGGAGTACTGCATACTGAGCATACTTAACAACAATGATGCATATGCCTCATCATTGATAGCGGAGCTAAAGGAGGCTCAAATGATAGTAGTGGAGGGCACGTTGTATCCTCTGCTCACAAGGCAAAAGAACCAAGGTTTGCTTAGCTACAGGTGGGAAGAGTCCCAGCAGGGCCCCCCCCGGAAATACTATACCATAACAGATAAAGGAAGGGAGCTTTTGGCGGAAATGGATGCCGCCTGGGAAGAGATGGTCGGAACAATTGCATTATTAAGACAAAAAAAGTAAGAAAATGAAAAAGGTAATTAAAGTAAGCATCGGGAGTCTCGCTTTCACAGTAGAAGAGGATGGTTTTTTGATCCTTAAGGGGTACCTGGAAGAGATCCAGGATCACTACGGTTCCGGCGAAAACGGCAAGGAGATAGTGGAGGGAATTGAGGAGCGAATGGCCGAACTGTTCAACGAAAAATGCGGGACCGGCACCGTAATATCGGCTGCCGTGGTCAGCGAGGTCGTCTCCATTTTGGGAAGGCCCTCTGCAATCGACGAAGAGCAGGGCGAATACCGTACAACCGGAGGCAGAAGCAACTGGTCAAAGCGACCAAGGAAACTCTACAGGAATCCCGATAACAAGGTTTTGGGAGGCGTTTGCTCCGGGCTTGCAGCCTATCTGTCGTTGGATGTGCTTCTTGTGAGGATACTGTACTTTATCCTGTTCCTGGGATTCTCTTTCTTTGGACTCTTTGTATTGGGAGGAGCCTCTTTTATGGTAATCACCTATATAATACTATGGATCGTGATCCCCGAAGCCAAGACCATGGAGCAGAAGTATGCAATGTACGGAGAGCAGATGGATCTGGCCAACATACATGCCAGGGTGGAGAGTGAAATCAGCAGGGGCAAACAGAGCATGAAAAGGGGATACGAGCAGGGACGTGGAGCACTTAACTCCTTGGGTCGCCTTATTTCGGTGATATTCTCGGTCTTCCTGGTTGTGTTTGCAGTTTCGGGAATCACCTTCCTCTCATTCATGTTGCTGGGTGTGGAGTTGTTCAAAGGGATCATACCGATAAATGTGTTGGATTATGTCCATCTTGGAGTTAGCAATCCATTGTGGCTCAAAGTTTTTGTGCTGGCATTCCTCTCTCTGCCCCTTTTAGGAATGTTGTATACCGGTATCCAGATACTGTTCCGCTTCCGCTCTCCCCGCATAAAGCCGGGACTAATAATATTCCTGCTCTGGATAGGCTCAGTTGTGGGGCTGGGATTCCTTTCGGTCAAGTCCTCACGCCCGTACTGGGAAGAGGCCGTTGATGGAGGAGAGCTCCTGCTCAGCAAGTCGGCGGACACACTTTATGTAGATTTCAACTCCGAAAAACCAATGCCGGCTGACAGGGTGATGCTGGATGCAGGTCACTCAAGGTTCTCAATGTTTTGGATGGAGGGGTATGATGAGCAGGAGAGGGTTGTGATTTTTCCCCGACTCAGGATAGTAAGGCAGAGCAGCGAACCGGACAGATTGGTCAAATACAGGACACAAGCCTTTGGTCTCAATTATGCAGAGGCTTTGCTAAAGGCCCAGCAGAGGGTGCCTTCTATATCCATGGATGATTCGGTTATCACAATTTCCCCGGTTTACTATGGCACAAACAACAAATGGGACGGTACAAACCAGCAGGTTTCGCTCTATGTTCCCGACAGTGTGGTGGTGATAGTAAGAAAACCCTTCTATCATGATTTTGATAAAAGGGTTAAAAAAGAGTGGTTTGACCACGACAGGTACAACAGGGTTGAACGTTGGTCAAAGAGAATGGAGAGAAGGCTTGACTATTGACCCGGGTCTATTTTATAACTCCCAACTCTTTGCCAACCTTTATGAAGGCATTGATACATTTGTCCAGGTCTTCCTTCCGGTGCCCCGCACTGATCTGCACCCTGATCCTTGCCTGCTCCCTTGGAACCACGGGAAAATAGAACCCGATAACATAAATTCCCTCTTCCAGCATTTTTGCTGCAACATCCTGGGATAGTTTTGCGTCATATAGCATAACTGCACAAATAGCACTCTGGGTAGGCTTTATGTCAAAACCGGCAGCCAGCATTCCGGATACAAAATACTCGGTGTTGGCATGGAGCCTGTCCTGGAGTTCATTGGTCTTTGACATCATATCGAACATTGCAATACCCGCAGCTGCAACCATCGGAGGTATCGAATTGGAGAAGAGGTATGGCCGTGAACGTTGGCGCAACATTTCAATGATCTCTTTTTTGCCTGTTGTGAAGCCGCCTATTGCTCCTCCAAAGGCTTTACCGAGGGTGCCTGTGATTATCTCCACCTTACCCTTGAGGTCAAACAATTCGGTGGTTCCTCGGCCGGTGTGGCCCACAACCCCCGCAGAGTGTGACTCGTCCACCATGATCATGGCGTTGTACTTTTGGGCAAGTTCATAAATCTTGTCAAGAGGTGCAACATTGCCGTCCATCGAAAACACACCGTCGGTCACAATCAGGCGGAACCTTTGTGCCTGGGCTACCTTGAGGCAATTTTCCAACTCTGCCATATCGGCATTGGCATAACGATACCTTTGAGCTTTGCAGAGCCTAACCCCGTCAATGATAGAGGCGTGGTTGAGTGAGTCCGAGATAATCGCATCCTCCTCGTTGAGAAGGGGTTCAAACACCCCGCCGTTGGCATCAAAGCATGCTGCATAAAGGATTGTGTCTTCGGTGCCAAAGTACTCTGCAATCTTCTTTTCCAGCTCCAGGTGCAAATCCTGGGTACCACAGATGAAACGTACGCTGGACATGCCGAATCCTCTTTGGTCAAGAGCCTTTTTTGCGGCATCTACAAGTACGGGACTATTTGACAACCCAAGGTAATTGTTGGCACAAAAATTGAGAACCTCTTGTCCTGTACTGATTTTGATGTTTGATTGCTGGGGAGTGACTATCACTCTCTCTTTTTTGTAAAGGCCGGCTTCTTCGATGGAAGTAAGTTCCTTTTTAAGGAATTCTTGGAAATTTGTGTACATATATAATTGATTTTAATTTTTTTGTAACAATGTATCTACAAAGTTAACAAGTAAATGATATTTAATAAACGATAATTAAAAAACTTTTTTTGTTTTATTAGTTTCCTGGTTGTACATTTGCGCCCCTAAAAACATAATATGGATCAAAAGAAAAAAATAAAAGAGAATTCACTTGAGATGTTTTTCCAGAAAGGATGCAAAGTTGTTACCATGGACGATATTGCAAAGGAGAACGGTGTGTCCAAAAGAACACTTTATGAGCTCTTTACCGATAAAAGTCATTTGCTGGAAGAGTGTCTGAGACATCTTTACAACCGCATGACGGAGCATGTGTCCAACTACAAAGGGCAATACGACAATGTCATTGATGCTATGTTCCGGATGCACAACGAACATTCCGACAACCTCATGGATCTTAACAAAAAGTTTTTTGAAGAGCTCAAGAGGTACTATTATGTGGTTTATAAAAAAGCCATTGTATATTTCCTGGAGTTCCACAGGTCCATGTCCCACGATTTTTTAGTCAGAGGCCAGAACGAGGGGCTGATCAGGGACGACATCAACAAAGAGCTTGTTACAAAGGTGCTGATAGAGATTTCGAATGTGATGGAAAACGCAGAATTTTTTTCGTTGAAGGAGTACTCACGAAAAGAGCTGTTCCGGGAAGTGGTTCTATCCTATGTGAGGGGACTTTGTACCGATAAGGGTATTGAGATGATAGATAATAATTTAGCTGAATTAAACAAACAAGGAAAATGAAACTTAGGAAAAATTTGAACAAAATTGCCATTTTGGCTGCATTCCTTACAGTTTCGACCGTAGTTCCTGCCCAGGATAACGGGCAGCCACTTGTCCTGACTCTTGAAAGGGCGGTTGAACTAGCATTGGACCAAAACCTTACTGTAAAGGTTGCTGACGAGGAGATAGTCCGCGTGGACTGGTTGAAAAAGGAAAATTGGTATAACCTGCTTCCATCTTTAAGTGGAAATGCACAGTATACAAACAATATATTGAAGCCTGTATTTTTCTCGGATTTTTTCCCCGGAGGCAAGATGGAGGTTGGGTCAACACATAGCTATGCAATTAACGGAACCATGCAGGTACCTTTATTGTCGATGCCTCTGTTCAAAAATATCCGGTTGTCTGAGCTGGAGCTCAAGAGTGCACTGGAGGGTGCACGATCGGCACGGATAGAGTTGGTATCGCAGGTAAAGAACTCATTTTACGGGATACTGATGATGGAAGAGTCGTTGAGGGTGCTGGAAGAGAGCTATCTTAATGCCAGGGAAACAGCCAACAACATCAAAAAGATGTACGAAAACGGACTGGCATCGGAGTACGATATGATCCGTTCCGATGTGTCGGTGAGGAATCTTACCCCAACCATTGAACAAGCCAAAAGCGGGCTGGAGCTTGCAAAGATGCAGCTCAAGGTGCTGCTTTCGCTGGACTTGGGGGTAGATATTGAGGCCGACGGCGATATCAGTTCCTACAGGGATGAGATGATGGCTCCTGTTCCGGAGCTTCCTGCCCTGCTCGAGGGCAACAGCAACCTCAGGACCCTGGACATACAGCTGGAGTCATTGGGCAAAAGCTACGAACTGATCAGGTCGCAAAGGCTCCCTTCGTTGGCCGGATTTGCAAATTACCAGTTGCAGGCCCAAAACAACGAATTCTCCTTGAGTGAAAAATGGACCAACTCTTTTGCCGTGGGTCTGGCAATCCAGATACCTATCTTCAACAAATTTTCAATTTCCATGAAGGAAAAACAAACCCAGGCAGGTATAAGGCAGCTGACTTTCCAAAGGGAGTTGTTGGAAAACAATCTCAAGATTGCAGCCAAAAACTCACTCAACGAGATGAGAAGGGCAAGGTTGCAACTGGAATCCGATACCGAGGCCGTAAGGCAGGCCCAAAAGGGTTACGAGATTGCCAAGGTGAGGTACAATACTGGAGCCGGCACTCTGTTGGAATTAAACGATACAGAGATAGCCCTGACCAATTCCAGGCTCAACCTCAACCAAACCATATACAATTACATAAAAGCCAGGACCGAATATGACAAGGTGCTGGGAAAAGAAAAACTGAATGACTAATAAATTACAAATATTCAAGATGAAAAAGTTGTTGTCTTTAATTGTTACAGGTGCTCTGCTGGTTACTGCATGCAGTCAGGGAGAGGCCGAAGGGCAGGAGGGTGCCCTGAATATTCCGTCCGTAAAAGTAGAAACCCTAGGAGAAAGGATGGTAGACCAGACCATAGAGTTTACGGGCAATATAGAGCCACTGGTAAAAAACAATATCTCCAGTGCTGCTGCCCAAAGGATCGACAAAATCCATGCAGAGGTAGGAACAAGGGTTAAAAAAGGGCAGCTTTTGGTGGAGATGGAAGATGTCAACTATATGCAGGCCCGGATCCAATTGGAAAACCTGAAGGTCGACCTGGCCCGTACAGAGGCTCTTTACAAAGCTGGCGGAATATCCGAACAACAATACCAGCAACTTAAAACCCAAGTGAATGTCTCAGAGGAGAGTATTGCAAACCTGGCAAAAAACACCAAACTGCTCTCTCCGATTGACGGGATTGTGACACACAAAAACTTTGACAATGGCGACATTGCAGCCGGCCAGCCAATTTTGGTAGTGATGCAGATACAGCCCGTTAAGATACTTGTCAATATTTCGGAGGAGTTTTTCCCGCAGGTCAGGATTGGTACTCCCGCCACAATCAGACTGGATATTTATCCCGACAAATCTTTTTCAGGCAAGGTGATGCTGATCCATCCCACCATCGATGCTGCCACCAGGTCTTTCCAGGCAGAACTCAGGATAGAGAATCCCTCGCTTTTGATCCGCCCGGGTATGTTTGCACGGGCAATTGTGGATTTCGGCAGCAAAGAGAGATTGGTGGTTCCCGATGTTGCGGTCATCAAACAGCCTGGAACCAATGACCGTTATGTTTATGTTTTGGAGGGTGACAAAGTGTTTTACCGTAAGGTAGAGCTGGGGCGCCGTGTTGGCGATATTTATGAGGTTGCCGGCGGTATTGCTCTGGGAGACCGGGTGGTTGTTGCAGGACACACAGGGCTCATGGACAATATCCAGGTACAAGTGGTGACCGGAGGTCCTGACCTCTCCAAGTAATTATCTTAAACCAAGGATTCAAATATGAAAATATACGAAAGTGCAGTAAAAAAACCGGTAACAACAGCCTTGATTTTTGTGGCGATAGTGGTGCTGGGTCTCTTCTCCTTCTCGAGACTTTCCGTGGACCTTTACCCCGAAATCGAGCTCAACGCAGTTACCGTTATGACTACCTATTCGGGGGCCAGTGCTACCGACATAGAGCAGAATGTGACAAAACCGATGGAGACTTCCCTCAGTACGGTGTCGGACCTCAAGCGGATAACCTCTGTCTCCAAGGACAACATATCCTTGATAACCGTAGAGTTCGAATACGGGACCGATATGGACGAAGCAGTAAATGATATCAGGAGCGTTATTGATATGCTCAAGAATTTCCTGCCCGAGGAGATTGAGAATCCTGTGATCCTGAAGTTCAACTCGAGCATGATTCCTATTGCATTCATGTCGGCAAGGACCAGCCAGAATGCACAAGGGTTGTACAAGATATTGGAAGAGAAGGTTGCAAATCCTATCAACAGGATTAACGGTGTAGCATCGGTTTCAATTTCGGGAGCTCCGCAAAGGGAGATCCAGATACTTACCGACCCCCGCAAAATGGAGGCATACAACATTACCGTTGAGCAACTTGCCGGAGTAATAGCTTTGGAAAACCGCAACATTCCCGGAGGAAACATGGACATTGGCTCCGAAACCTTTTCGGTTAAGGTCGATGGTGAGTTCAAAAACAGCGACCAGATCAAGGATGTGATTGTGGGCAGCTACATGGGCAAGAATATCTTTGTAAAGGATATCGCAACCGTCAAGGATACCCTCAAGGAGAGGGCTACCGAAGTGCTTACAAACGGCGAAACCTCTGCAATGATTGTGGTGCAAAAGCAATCAGGTGCAAACGTGGTGGAAATTGCAAACAAGATCCACAAGGAGCTTCCTGCAATCCGTGCCGGGCTTCCACAGGATATCCAGCTGGAGATGGTGATCGATACATCGGACTTTATAAAGAAGAGTATCAGTTCACTCTCCGAAACGGTTCTCCTTGCCGGTCTCTTTGTGATGATTGTGGTCCTCTTTTTCCTTGGAAGGTGGAGGGCAACCTTCATTATCATCCTCACAATCCCGGTCTCTTTGATAGCAGCCTTCATATACCTTATGGTGAGCGGCAACACTCTTAATATTATATCCCTGAGTTCGCTTTCAATTGCCATTGGTATGGTGGTGGACGATGCCATTGTGGTACTGGAAAACATAACGTCACATATAGAAAAGGGGAGCAAACCAAAGGATGCTGCGATTTATGCAACCAATGAGGTAGCGGTAGCTGTTGTAGCCTCGACATTGACCATTGTGTCGGTATTCTTCCCCTTGACAATGGTTACCGGTTTGGCAGGTATCATGTTCAAACAACTTGGATGGATTGTTACAATCATCATTTCGGTATCCACACTTGCTGCACTTACCCTTACTCCGATGCTCAGCGGGCTGATGCTCAAGCAAAATCCAAAACGCAGCAAAGGTTTCATGTTTTTCTATTCACCAATAGAGAGGGGGCTTGATGCCCTTGACCGTGGCTATGAAAGGTTTCTGAGGTTTGCCCTCGGCAACCGTAAAAGCGTGCTGTTTGGTGCTTTTGCACTCTTTTTTGCCAGTATACTGTTGCTCACCAAGGTGGGTACAGACTTCTTTCCTGAGACAGACAACTCCCAGATTGAGGTACAGGTAGAGTTGCCCGTGGGAACCCGTGTAGAGAAGGCCAGGATACTTAACCAGTATATATTCAACGACTGGAAAGAGAAGTATCCCGAAGTCGAAATCCTGCAAACATCAATGGGACAGTCCGATGGCTCCAATGTATTCATGTCCATGGGTAATTCGGGAACACACTTGATTTCCTATACCGTAAGATTGGTTGACCGCACAAAAAGGGAGCGTGACATTTTTGAAATAGCCGACCTGATGCGTAGTGACCTGGCGTCGTTGCCCGAGATCTACCGTTACGAAGTGACCCCCGGAGGCTCCGGAGGAATGGGAACCGGATCGGCTGATATTGAGATGGATGTTCTTGGTTATAACCTGGATGATGCAGCTACCGTATCGGCACAGATTATGGAAATCATGAAAAACACCGAGGGGCTGAGAGACGTCAAGATAAGCAGGGAAGATTACATGCCTCAGCTAAAAGTAGAGTTTGACAGGGCCAAACTCTCCATGAACGGGCTCAACATCACAAATGCAGCCACAGCAGTGAGGAACAGGATCAATGGCGTGATAGCAACACAGTTCCGTGAAGATGGTGAGGAGTACGATATAGTTGTCAAAAACGACCTTAAGTTCCGCACAAACATTGATGACATAAAATCCATAATGCTTTACAACAGCATGGGCAAGGCTGTACGATTGAGCGAAGTGGCCGATGTGATCGAAGATTTTGCCCCACCTTCGATTGAGCACCTGGACAGGGAGCGTGTGATAAAGGTTTCGGGGGCCATTTACAAAAGGGCCCTGGGAGATATTGCCGCCGACATCAACAAGGAGGTTGCAAAGATCACTCTGCCATCGGGTATTGCGGTCAAGATGACCGGGGCATTCGAAGAGCAACAGGAGTCGTTTGCCGACATGTTTACACTTTTGCTGCTAGTGGTTATGCTCACCTATATAGTTATGGCGGCCCAGTTTGAGTCATTCAGGGATCCGTTCATCATAATGCTTTCGCTCCCGTTTGCATTCACCGGGGTGTTTGTGGCTCTTTGGCTTACAGGTACCTCGCTGAGTCTGATTGCATTGATTGGTGCAGTAATGCTGGTGGGTATTGTGGTTAAGAATGGTATTGTGCTGATTGACTACATCAACCTTAACAAAGAGAGGGGCATGAGTGTGATGAGGGCGGTAGTGAGCGGAGGCAAGTCGCGTTTGAGGCCTGTGCTTATGACCACCATTACAACCATCCTGGGTATGGCTCCCATGGCAATTGGAATCGGCGAAGGTTCCGAAATATGGCAGCCAATGGGTATCGCCATTATCGGGGGACTTACCGTCTCTACAATTCTTACACTTGTTGTGATACCTACAATTTATGCGTCTTTGAATGTGCGGGATATCAAAAAGATACGTAAAGCACACCTTAAGAGCCTACAATAGAAACAAATACCTTAAGAGATGAAAGCAATCATGATAGTATACAACCAGGCCCACTCATCGGTGGTGATGGATATCCTGGATAAATGTACAATTAGAGGGTTTACAAAATGGACAGATGTGCAGGGGAGGGGTTCGCATAGAGGCGAGCCCCACTACGGCACCCACGCCTGGCCCTCCAAGAATATGGCAACCCTTGCGATAGTCACCGAACAGCAGCTGGAGCCGCTGGTCCGTGAATTGAAGGAGGCAAATGCCAATGCCGAACAACAAGGCCTCAGGGCGTTTGTGTGGGAAGCAGACTCGGTTGTATGACCGGGTCTTTTTTTTAATTTAGGATATTATTAAAAAATCCTTTAATTTAGCACTCATATAATGTTTAATACTAAAATTTAAAATAATGGCAATAGCAGTTAATGATTCGAACTTTAATGAAGTAATATTGAAAACCGATAAACCGGCTGTGGTGGATTTTTGGGCTCCATGGTGTGGCCCATGCAGGATGATCGGCCCTATCATAGAGGAGCTTGCAGCTGAGTACGAGGGCAAAGCCGTAATTGCAAAATGCGATGTGGATTCAAGTGAAGAGGTTCCGGTCAAATACGGGATCCGCAACATACCTACAATTTTGTTTTTCAAAGATGGCGAACTCAAAGACAAGATAGTAGGATCCACAACAAAATCGGCGATAGTATCAAAGATAAACTCTTTAATGTAAAAACAATCAATCATGAAAAAGATCACAACCCTTGTTCTGTTTATGTTTATTGTCGGCGGGCTTTCATGGTCCCAGGGGCGTTTAGGCATAAAGGGAGGGTTGAACTTTAACTCTCCCAAAGATATTACGGAAGACACCGATGCCACCTGGAACAGCAAGACAGGCTACCACCTGGGTTTGACATACCAGGCTAAGGTTCCGTTCCTTGGATTTGCGATACAACCCGAGCTTTTATTGGTCAGGAAGCAGAGCGAGAACAGTACCGACCCGTCGCAAAGCATTTACCTGGACTACCTTACTTTGCCTGTAAACATACAACTGGGCCTGGACCTTCTGTTGTTCCGTCCCTTTGTAATGTTCTCCCCTTTTCTCTCCTATGCCATTGGTAAAGGAGATATGTTTGCGGACGCCGGATGGAAAGATATCAACAGGTTCGATTACGGTTATGCACTTGGGGGAGGTATTGATATCTGGAAAATCCAGGTATCCGGGAAATATGTCTGGGGTTTGGGTAAACTCCAGGATGCCACCTCACGTCCAATCAACGGTGAGACATTCAAGAATGGCAAGATGGAGGGCTTCCAGCTTTCCGTGGCCTGGATGTTCTAATCCGGCAGCCATGTCAAAACGGGTTTGCATCTATTGTTCTTCCAGCAATATCCTGGAAAGTAAATACAGGGAGGCCGCCGCTACCTTTGCAAGGGCGGCCTCCCTTTTGAATTTCACTGTGGTTTGCGGAGGAAGCATCCGTGGCCTGATGGGTATCATAATCGATACCATGTTGCAGGAACAGCAATGCGGTCGTGGCAAGGGAAAGGTAGAGGGTGTTATCCCAAGGTTCATGGGGGAGCTGGAGCTACACCATACCGGGATCGACAATCTTGTTGTTACCGATACAATGAGTGAGAGGAAAGAGTTGTTGCGCAAGGACTGCGACGCCGTAGTCGCTTTCCCCGGAGGGCTGGGTACCTTGGAGGAATTACTGGAAACATTGACTCTCAAAAGGCTGGGCAGGTTCGACGGAGTTGTGGTGTTGTTTAACCAGGATGGTTTTTACGACAAGCTTTTGGAATTGTTTGACCATTTTGTAGAATGCAAGGTTATGAATTCGAACTACACCAAAGGATGGATTGTTGTAAGTACCGTGGAGGAGCTTGTGGAGGCTGTGTGCGGCTCTGCCAAGGGAACATTGGAAATAGCCCACTACCTGCCGGTATAACTTTAGAAACAGATTATTAATGGATATTAATGAGATAAAGGACTCTGTGGCTCCCGGGCTCCGGAGGGTGAACGACCTGATAAGATCTACCCTGGAAAGCGAGGTATTCCTGCTTAACACAATCAATGAATACTTGCACGACATAAAGGGAAAGCAATTGCGTCCTCTTTTGAGCCTTTTGTCGGGTATGGCCTGCGGGACTCCGGACGAAAAAACATACAGGTGTGCAGCTGTTGCAGAGATGATACATACAGCCACCCTGTTGCATGACGATGTGGCAGATGATGCACCCCAAAGAAGGGGGTCCCAGACCGTGCAGTCCCGTTTTTCCCCGGCATCATCGGTACTGACCGGAGACTATTGGCTGGCCAAAGCCTTGTCGCTGCTGGTTTCCCAAAACGATAACAAACTGATGGGGTTTTATACCAAGGCAGTACAGGATCTGTCGGAGGGAGAGTTGCTGCAAATGCAAAAGGCAACCAGCCTGGATACCACAAAAGAGGATTATCTCTCGATAATTTCCAAGAAGACCTCCAGCCTGTTTATTGCAGCAATCGCAGGGGCTGCCTATTCGGCCGGTGCTCCGGAGAAGGTCGTAAACTGCATGGAGAGGTATGCCTACCATTTGGGGGTGGCATTCCAGATCAGGGACGACATCTTTGATTATATGCCCGACCTGGATACCGGAAAGAATGCCGGTACGGATATACGGGAAAAGAAACTTACACTCCCTTTGATTTGCGCGCTCAACACCGCCGGTAAAGAGAGAGGAAACTCCATACTATCTTTCATAAAGGAGTCCCGGGAGGGTGATCCTACGCTGGTACAAAGAACCTTTGCTTTTGTGGATGAGTATGACGGGGTGGGCTGTGCGCAGAGTGTGTTGTGCGAGCACTCCGACAAAGCAATCGAAGCTTTGTCTATTCTTGAAGATTCTGTCTATAAGTTTGAATTGGAAAGGGTTGCCCGGTATGTGGGCGAAAGGATCATTTAGATTCCGTATTCCTGAGCAGGAGTCGGTATGCCTCTTCCAGCTTGTCGTAAAACCCTTTGCCAAATGCGGCAGTCAAGGGCTCTTGTAAAAACCGGAACACGGGTACACCCTCTTTTTTGCCTTTGACATAGGCGTCAACACAAATGTGCCACTGGTGCAGGTTAAGTGCCTTCATCCCGTTTGAGAGGTTGGTGACCCTGATTGGATACAGCCAGCAGGAGACGGGCTTCCGAAAATTTGTAACACCGGCCCTGTGTGCCATCTCAATGCCGCAAAAGCAGTTGTTTTCTTTGTCAAACACAGTGTAGGCGCACTCCTCTCCTTTGATCAGCGGGGTAACGAGGTCTCCTTCAATATCCCGGATAAAGGGACCCTGCTCCTTGACGGAGAGGATCCCCTCATTCCTGAGATAAGGGGATATTGATTCCAGCTCACCTGTCAAAATATCACACTCCCCTTGTTCCAGTGGTGCCCCGCTGTCGCCAATGATGCAACATGCACCATGGCATTTGGGAATATCACAAATAAACTTTTCGGTAAAGATTTCCGAAGAAACAAGGATGTTGTCAATTTCGATAACTGTGGGTCGGATCATATCCTGGATTGAATTCAATTGATTTAACTTGGTTTACTTGGCTGCAGGTGCAACCCCGTTCATGATAACTTCGAGACGGTTCCCCGAAGAGAACATGTTTTTGACAAAGTTATGGAGTTTTTCGGGGGTGATGGAATCCAGGGTGGCCTTGTAGGTTGTGTGCATGTCTTTCCCGATAAGGAAGCGGGTGTTGATAACCGACAACCAGTAGTTGTTTTCCCTGAGGTTCTGCTCATAGTTTTTGTTCATGTACTCCAGGATTTTGTTGAAATCTTCCTGGGAAATACCGGTTGCGATCACATTCTCGATTTCGGTATAGGCCCTTTTGAGCAACCTCTCCTTGAGGGCTACGTCGGTGTCAAAACCAAAGAGGAAAGTGAAATTATCATCGGGATAATAACTCATGTCCATGTCTACACCTACTCCGTATGTGCCTTGCTCCTGTTCCCTGATGGTGCGGGTAAAGACCATGTCGAACACCTGGGATGTCATGTTTGCCAGGATGTTGTTCTCGATAGTGTATGGAACATTGCCGGTATAGATGCTGTAAACTGTAGATTTGGGAGTCTGCATCTCTTTTGTGAACTCTTTTGTAAGGACGCCTTTAACGGTATGGCGGTCCACAATGTTCCAGTTTTCCTTGCGACCCTTGTTTGCAGGCAGCGATCCTATGTAGGTTTCGACATAACCCTTGAGTTGGGCCTCATCTATGTTACCTACAAAAGTGAATACGAAATCGGCTGCATTTGCAAACCTCTCACGACCAAGGTTGAGGGTCCTCTCGTAGTTCACGCTGGCGAGCATTTCGGTATTGAGCCTTTTTGCGTAGGGACTGTTGTTGTAAAGGGCACTCTGGAGGGAGTCGGAAAAGGCTGTCATTGGATTTGCCTCTGCATTCTTGAGTTGGGCCTCCACCCTGCTTTGCCATGATTGGAAAGCTTCGTCGTCCTGGCGGATAGAGGTAAAGCTCAGGTGCACCAGCTGCATGAATGTCTCAAGGTCTTTTGGAGCACAACTGCCACCGATTGTTTCACTGGTAAGGCCGATGCTTGCGCGTACTGAGGCATTTTTGCCGGCCAGCACCTTCCTCAGGTCCGAAGAGCTGAAGTTGCCAAGGCCGCCTACAGAAATAACGTCCGATACCACTTTGGAGCTTACGATGTCGTTGATGTCAAACAGGGAGAATCCACCTTTGCTCGATGCGTTCATTAAGATCTGGTCTTCCTTGAAGTCGGTTTTTTTGACAACCACAGTGGCACCATTGGAAAGGTTCCATACCACAGAGTTGCTCATCGGTTCTTTTACTTCGGAGATAACCTTGCCAGCGGCAGGTGCCTGGGAGATAAGTGGCTCGTTGGAAACACTCTCTTCGTAAGGGGCAACCTCTGCACTCCTGGCAGATTCAAATATTGCAATCAATTCCTCTTTTGTTGGTATTGCAAGACCCTCCTTTTCGGGCATCATCACCGCAAGCAATACATTATCTTCGGTAGGCAGAGACATTGCATAGGCGTTGATTTGTTCGAGTGTGATCATTGGCATGATCTGTTGCATGATTGCATACTCTGCCTCAATTCCGGGATAGGCCTCACCTGTGAGGAAGTGGTTAAGGATTTGTTCTACGAAAACGCCACTGTTAAGCTTGTCCTTCTCTTTGTAGATCTGCTCGAGCGAGCTGGTGAAGTTTGCTTTGGCCCTCTCGAGTTCGGAGGCTGTAAAGCCGTACCTTCTCACTTTTTCGGCTTCGGTCACGATGGCACGGAGTGCACTTTCGAGACCGCCATCCTTGGCACTGGCACTGATGTCAAAGGCCTGTTTTGTGTTGGAAACGATGAGGTCCCCGTATGATGCACGTGCTCCTGTGAAGGGAGGGTTTGCCTTTTGGGTGATATCTGCCAGCCGTGAGTTTAGCATACGGGTAACCATGCTGTTCATGAACCCGAATACCAGGGAGGTTGTAGTGGGGCGCAACTCCTTGGGCATAGCATCTTTCTTGTACATAAGCATGATTGAAGTGGAGGTAGCTTCGGGGTCGGAAGCAACACTTGCCAGCACACCTTTGTTGTCGGGTACTTCGAATTCCGTCCTCTCTGAGGCGTTCACGGGTTTTGGTATGTCGGCAAACATTTTTTTGATCTTTTGCTCTATAGCATCGGGGTCAATATCGCCAACAATGATAATGCCTTGGAGATCGGGACGGTACCACTTTTCGTAGTAATCCCTGAGTTCCTGGTATGTGAAATTGTCAATCACCTCCACCAGGCCGCCGGGCAACCTGTGTGCATATTTGCTGTCGGGCATGATTTCGGGGAGGATCTTTTCGATCATCCTCATCTGGGCATTGCTGCGGGTGCGCAGCTCTTCGCGGATAACACCACGCTCTTTGTCGATGTCCTCCTCTTCCAAAAGGATCTCATTGGCCCAGTCGTGAAGGATAAGAAGGCATGAGTCAATTATCCCTTCCCTTCTTACCGGTACTGCCGAGATGTTGTAGACGGTCTGGTCCACTGCGGTATATGCGTTGAGGTTTGCACCAAATTTGACGCCGATGGTTTCCAGGTAAGAAATTACCTTGTTGCCGGGAAAGTTTTTGGTTCCGTTGAATGCCATGTGTTCCAGGAAGTGGGCGAGACCCCTCTGGTTCTCCTCTTCCAGAATGGCTCCCACCTTTTGTGCAATGTAAAACTCTGCTTGCCCCTTGGGTTCAGCATTTTGCATTATAAAGTAAGTGAGTCCGTTGTCTAGCTTGCCACTGCGTACTTTAGGATCAAGCGGCAGAGTCGGGGGCATCTGGGCCATCGCTCCTAAAAAAAGGAACAGCGAAGCCACTGCTAATACGATTCTTTTCATTGATATTATTATGATTTGATTATTACGATAGTACAAATGTAATCAATATTTTGTATCAAAAACTTTATTTTGATTACTTGTTCGATTTTTTTATTTTTGCGATTACGCTTAAAACTAAAACTATTTATTGTTCATTTTTAAAAACTAACCAATGAAGAAAATCAAGACATTTTTGGCAGTATGTCTCTTGTCTGTACTCTCTTTTACAGCTGTTTACGGGCAGGATATGGCAACAGCAACAGAATTGTACAATTCGGGAGCCAAAGCCCTCGGCGAGAGCAACTATGTTGCAGCCATAGAATCATTCAGCAAAGCGCTTAAAATGCTTGAGGCATTGAGTGAAGAAGATCGCGGGGATGAAGGGAATACATTGATTGCAGAGGCAAAATCGGTTTTACCGCAAATCTACCTCCGTTACGGAAAAGAGCTGGCATCAGCGGGAAACATTGACCAGTCCCTGGAACAACTTACACTGGCAGCAGAGTCTGCAAAGAAGTTCAACGTGGAGGGTGTTGCCGAAGAGGTTGCCGATCTCAAACTACAATTGCTTATGGCAAACGCTTCCAATCTTTTGAACGAAGGCAAGCTGGCCGAGGCCATCGCCGGGTTCAACAAGGTGATTGCAATGGATCCGAAAAACCAGGATGCCTATCTTAGGATCGGCCTTGCGCAGTCTAAGCTGGAAGACGAGGATGCAGCCCTTGCAGCATTTGAAAAAGCTTCGGAATTGGGAGAGACAGCAAACGCTCCAAGACAGATTTCGGTTATATACCTCAAGAGGTCGGCTGCTGCCGTTAAGACCCGTAAATGGAACGAGGTATACGAGAACGCCAAAAAGGCAAACGAATACAATGTTACCTCAAACGGTCACAAACTGATAGGTTTGGCCGGTGTTCAACTCAAGAAATATGACGAGGCCATCGAGGCGCTTGACAGCTACCTTACCATGGAACCCAACGCAAGGGACAAGAACAGCATCATGTACAACCTTGCTGCTTCGTACGAGGCCAAGGGAGACAATGCCAAAGCATGCGGTTACTACAAGCAGCTGGTGAATGACCCTACTTACAAGCAAATGGCAGAATACAAAGTGAAGACACAGCTAAAGTGCAACTAGAGAGGTTAGAGATCCTTGCTCCGGCAAAAAACAGAGAAATCGGCATTGCAGCTATAAATTGCGGTGCCGATTCTCTCTATATAGCGGGTCCCGGTTTTGGTGCCAGGGAGTCTGCAGGGAATCCTGTCGGCGAAATTGAAAAACTGGCAACATATGCAAGGACTTACGGTGTAAAGGTCTATGTGGTCATAAATACTATCTTGTACGACAATGAGACAGAGGCGGCCCTCTCGGTTGCAAAACAGGTTTACGAAGCGGGTTGTGATGCCTTGATAGTTCAGGACCTGGGGCTGCTCAAGGCGGGTTTACCCCCTCTGCCTGTTTTTGCCTCAACACAGACTAATATAAGGAGCCTGGACCAAGCCAGGTTTTTGGAGAGCCTCGGCTTTTCGCGTCTCATTCTGGCAAGGGAGCTTTCGCTGGATCAGATCAGGGAGATCAGGGAGAACACCTCAGTGGAGCTGGAGAGCTTTGTACACGGGGCTTTGTGTGTGAGCTACAGCGGGCAGTGCTATATAAGCAGCCGAATTACCGGACGTAGCGGTAACCGTGGCGAGTGTGCCCAGATCTGCCGCAACAACTTTAACCTGGTCAATGACAAAGGGGAGGTGCTGGTCCGCAATAAACCACTCCTCTCCCTTAAAGACCTGAACCTTGCTGAGCATATTCCTGCACTTGCTCATGCGGGGGTCACCTCCTTCAAGATAGAGGGTCGTCTCAAGGATGCCTCTTATGTGAAGAATGTTGTAAGGTACTACCGCAAGGTGACCGATGCTTTCATGGAGAGAGACAAAAGGTTTGTCCAGGCATCCCTGGGCAGGCTTCACGGGGGTTTTACCCCCCGGCCGGGGAATACATTCAACAGAGGGTACACTACCCTTTTTGCCGACGGGGCACGGGGCAGCTGGAACAGTGGCGTTGCTGCAAAGGGGCTGGGAGAGCTTGTAGGAAGGGTAGGGAATGTCTCTGCCGATTGCTCGGGGAACCTGCTCTTCTCACATGATTCCAATGTGAGGCTGGTAAATGGCGACGGGTTGTGCATAGTAACCCCGTCGGGAGAGGTGAAAGGGCTACGGGTGAGCGTTTCGGATGGAGATACCATTACCGCAAACCAAAAAATGTCTGTACCAAAAGGTTCGCTTATTTACAGGAATTTTGATAAGGAGTTTGAGCGGGAGCTTGAGGCAAACATGCCCGAAAGAATAATTGATGCCCATCTCACATTTGAATCGGATGGCGGGACTACCACTTTGCTTGCCATAACCCCGGATGGCAGGAGGGCAGAGGTGGTGGCCGTTGGTGTCTTTGAGCCGGCAAAAGAACCGGCAAAGGCAAAAGAGACGGTTTACACCCAATTACAAAAAAGAGCGGGACTCTACAATTTTATTGTGTCTCGTTATGTGACAGACAATCAGTTGTTTTACCCTATTTCGCAGGTAAACGGGTGGCGCAGGCAGCTGGCTTTGGAGTTGGAGCAACAGCCGGTGAACAAAGCCTCCCTCACTCCCTTTACTGGTGTCCCCAAGGGCACTCTGGACTCAAGGCCGCTGGATGGAAAGGTTGCGGATTACAGGGCAAATATATCCAACGGGTTGTCCCGGGAGTTGTACAAAGAACTGGGTGCCAATGTAAAAGGAGCTGCATTTGAGTTGGATGCTCCGGAAATGGCAGAATTGATGAGGTGTAAATATTGCATCAAGTATGAGCTGGGAATTTGCCCGCACCACAATAACCCCAAACAAACGGGGAGTATTGCGCTGCCTGTCGGGACCCTTTACCTTGAGAACAACGGGCGCAAATTCCGTCTGGGATTTGATTGTAAAAATTGTGAAATGATTATATTTGGCTAAAAGATATCATGCAGTTTATTGAGATAGCAGGACAGGATAACTTGAAACAGAGGCTTGTGGCCATGGTTGAGGAGAACAGGACGGGTCATGCCTTGCTCTTTTGTGAGGCTCCGGGCTGTGGTGCCCTGCCGTTGGCAATTGCCATGGCCTCCTATATGCTTTGTGAGTCACGCCGTGGAGGGGATTCTTGTGGTATGTGCCCTACTTGCAACAAGACCAGGAAACTGATACACCCCGACCTCCACTTTGCTATGCCTGTAAACAGTACAAAAAAGGTTCCGTCCGACAAGAAGCCGGTGAGCGACCACTTCATTGGTGAGTGGAGGGAGGCGGTGATAAACAACCCTTACCTCACAGAACAGGAGTGGTACAACACAATAGAGACCGAGAACAAATCGGGGATAATCGGGGTTTACGAAGCATCCCTAATCCTCAGGAAACTCAGCCTGCAATCCTTTTCGGGAGGGCCTAAGTTCATGATGGTGTGGCTTCCCGAAAAAATGAACCAGGAGGCTGCAAACAAATTATTGAAGCTTATTGAGGAGCCGCCTGCCGACACTTATATATTGATGGTGAGCCACTCCCCCGAAAAGATTATCCCCACCATCCTGTCCCGGTGCCAGATAATACGGATCCCTCCAATCGACAGGGAGCAGCTGGAAGGAGAGCTGATGGAGGAGTTCGACCTTTCTGGTGCAGAGGCCGGGTTTTGGGCAAAATTGTCGGGCGGGAGCCTCAGCAAGGCAAGGGAGCTGATAGCGGGATCGGCTCTGCAACAACAGATGGATATCTTGCTTGCCAGGCTTTTGGAAGGTTGTGCCAACCGTGACCTGGCCAAAACCATAGCTTTTTGGGAAGAGGTTGCCACTTTGCGAAGGGATGACCAAAAGATATTCCTGGAGTATACCCTCGAATTTTTACGGAGGGCGCTGATGGTTGCCGAAGGGTTGCCCGAGATTGCCAATGTTCCCCCTTCGGGAATTGAGCAGAGTGCATTTTGGGCTCAAAAGTTCAAGCCGGCTTTTTACGGCAGGGCATTGGGCATAATCAACGGTGCAATGGAGGATATCGGCAGGAATGTAAATTCCAGATACATCTTTGCCGACCTTAGTAACCGCTTTTTTCTATCTTTGTAAATTATAATATAAAAAATGGAAGCTCAGGATAAAAGATATGATTGTTCAAGGGGGGCTGTCACCTACAGGACCCCGGAGGGGGAGCTCAAATGTGATTTTCACCCTGCTTGCTGTAAACTAACCGTTTATGACTGGCTCAAAGATATTCCGGATACACTTACACAAGACCTTTTTGAGGTGCGGTTCAAAAACACACGCAAACTCTTTTTCCGGAACACTTCGGGGCAGAGGATAGAGGTGGGAGATACTGTTGTGGTTGAGGCTGCAAATGGCCATGATGTTGGCATCGTGACGCTTTCGGGCCCGGTTGTGCTGCCCCAGCTCAGGAGGAACAAGATTGATATACTCAATTACGAATTCCGCAAGATTTTCCGTAAGGCCAAGGCCTTGGACATCGAACGGTGGCAGGATGCCATAGCTCGTGAGCATTACACCATGATAAGGTCCCGTCAGATAGCTGTTTCGCTTAACCTCAACATGAAGATTGGCGATGTGGAGTTCCAGGGAGATGGCACAAAAGCTATCTTCTATTATATCGCCGATGAACGTGTGGACTTTAGGCAGTTGATCAGATGTTTTGCCGATGAGTTCCGTATTAGGGTAGAGATGAAGCAGATAGGTGCAAGGCAAGAGGCTGGTCTCATTGGAGGAATCGGTGTTTGCGGGCAAGAGCTATGCTGTTCCAGGTATATGTCTGACTTCAAATCCATAACCACTCAGGCGGCCCGTACCCAGGATCTTTCCCTGAACCCCCAAAAGCTTGCAGGCCAATGCAGCAAACTAAAATGTTGTATCAATTACGAGGCTGCTGCCTACATTGACGCACACACAAACATCCCGCATCTCAGGGGTCCGCTGGAGACAGAGGAGGGGCCGGCCTACCTGGTCAAGACCGATACCTTAAAGGGGATTATGTGGTTTTCATATGAGCAGAACAGTATGACCAACATGTTCCCGCTGGAAGCTCAAAGGGTGGTTGAGATTATCAGATTAAACCGCAAAGGGGTTGTGGTTCCAAACATAAACCCCCGCAAGGAGGCCAAACTACCCGAATTCATGAGTGCGGTAGGGGAAGACAGCATCTCCAGGTTTGACGAAAAGGGAGGGGCTTCCAAGAACAAACCCCAAAGGAGGAACAACAAAGGATTCCGAGGTAAAAAAAGAGGAAACAATGGCCCTGGGAACAACAATAGGGAAAAATAGCATTTTGGCTCTGATTCTTTTGGGATTGTTGTCTTCTTGTGTTGAGGGTGGCAAAAGGTTATCGGATGTCAATTTTTTTTACGATTCTTACCTCTGCGAGGATTCCCTGTCCCGGTACGACCTTTCGCTTTTTGCAAGGCTGCCGCAAGGTTACGGGAAATCTTCCTTGGATGTTGTGATGGTTGTCACCACACCATCGGGGGACAAATATTCCGACACTTTGATGTTACCGATTACCCGGAGCGGTATTGAGGCAAAGACTTTCAATAGCGGGATATGGACAGATTACTCCTGGAGGTACCGATGGGGGGTTTCAATGCCTCAAAAAGGCAAATGGAAATTTTTTCTAAAAACAGATATATCCCTGCCAAAAGGGTCGGTGGGGGTAGTAGTTACCAAATTACAGAATGGGAAAGGATAAGCTTAGAAGGTTCGAAGAGAACAAAACGTTTGCATGCCTGTATCAACCGGAGTTCGAGGAGGTGTTCGGGGTTGACTATAAAATGAAAGGCAGATGGCATACTGACCACTTTGGTAATATAAAACCGATTGTTTTGGAGCTTGGTTGCGGGAGAGGTGAATACACGGTTGCCCTGGCCGGCAAATACCCCGATAAAAACTTCATAGGAGTGGATATCAAAGGTGCCAGGCTGTGGAGAGGTGCCAAGACGGTTACTGCCGAGGGGATTCCCAATGCTGCCTTTGTAAGGAGCCGGATAGAGTTTATCGGGTCGGTTTTTGGAACGGATGAGGTTTCGGAAATATGGATAACCTTTCCCGACCCTCAGATTAAAAGGGATAACAAAAGGATGACTTCGCCTCCTTTCCTGGAGAGGTACAAGAAGTTCCTTGTTGATGGCGGGATAATCCATCTCAAGACCGACAGTGCATTCCTGCATAACTACACCTTGGAGCTGGTCCGTCAAAACAACCTGGAGCTGATTGAGGCCAATGACGACATCTACGGAAGCGGCAGGGCCGATGACCTGCTCTCCATCAGGACCCGTTACGAGTCGGTGTTCCTTGGGCAGGGTATTAAAATAACTTACCTCTCATTCCGTCTGGAAAGAGAGGCAATTATTTCGGAACCTGTGTGGGATTCCGATGCATACGACAGGTAGGGTTATTCGTCGTTGCGGTCGTTCCTTACTGCGTATTCAATCATCCGGGCAATCCTGTACACATCTTTTCTCTGCCCTTCCAGTTTGATGGGGTTGTCGGAAAAGTCCATTGTAATTGTGTCTTCGAACATTCTCATTGTCCTTATGAATATTGATGTGTGGCGGAACTTGATAAAATCTGCCCCTTCGCAGTCAATCTTGTACCTGTTGGTGAGAAAGATGTCGATTATGGTTTTCTTATCCTCATCGTAACTTTTGTTGAGGTATACTTTTTTGGAGGAATATCCGAAAAGAGGGTAGATTAGGGACATAGCAACCAGGAAGACTACGATCTGGATCCCGGTGCCGGGGCGGAACAGGTTGTAAAAGCTGAAGCTTTGGTTGGAAGTGAGGGAGAAGATTCCTATCACTAACGCAAAGACAATCACCAGGTAGATCAGGTATTTTATTGCTCTGCCTGCATATTTCCGAAAGTCAAAACTGGATCCCATAAGGTTATAATATTAAGGTTATTGGTTTTACTAGGTACAAAGCTATAAAATTATCTGCTCCTATATGGCAGAAAATTTATATTTTTGTAGGGTTCGTTATTGGATGCAAAGCAAAGAAAAATTTTTAGATATGGGAAACGAAAAGAATTTGAAGGTATTGGTGATAGTGATGGCGTGTGTGGCTGTGGTGCTTGCTGCAGTGCTTGCCTGGATCTGGATAGACAGGAGCGGCATGATCAAGGATCTCACAGTGGAAAAGGAACAGCTTACTGTGCAGATGATCCAGCTAAGGGATGATTACGAGGTGCTTAACACCAATAACGATAGTCTCAATGCAGAGTTGGTACGCGAGCGCGAAAAGGTGGACCAGCTGATCGAGCGTGTTAAGAAGACCGAAGCGACCAACAGGACTCAGATCCGCCAGTACGAAAAGGAGCTCGGCACCTTAAGGTCCATTATGAGGAGCTATATACAGCAGATAGATTCGCTCAACACCCTTACTGTTTCGTTGCGTAAGGATGCTGCCCAAGCCCAGGAGCAGGCGCGTGCCACAAGGCAACGTTACGATGAGCTGAGGACTACTACTGACGAGTATGCCAAAAAGGTTGAGGTTGGTTCGGTACTCAAAGGGCGTGGTTTTATCCTTTCTGCAATCAACTCCCGCGATGCCGATACCGATCGGAGCAGCAGGGCTGCAAAACTCAAGACTTGCCTCCACCTTGTGGAAAACTCTATTGCAGTAAAAGGTCCAAGGAGAATATACATCCGTATCAAGGGTCCCGATGGTATCCTTATGACAAATTCCCAGCAGCAAATCTTTACCTCTGCAGGTGAACAGATGATCTACTCTGCTGTGAGGGAGGTGGATTACCAGGGCAGTGAACTTGAGGTTTGTATCTTCTTTGCCAGCAACGTTTCGTTTGTGAAGGGTGTATACAACGTCGATGTCTATACCGAAGAGTCTCTGCTTGGTTCTGCCGACTTGCTGTTAAGATAGTGGTCCCGGTGGCCGGTATCTACATACACATTCCTTTTTGTTCGCAGTTTTGCAACTACTGTGACTTTTACTCGACAACTATGTTGGGTAAGAGGGATGTGTTCACGAAGGCATTGGTTGCCGAGATTGTCTGTCGTTCGGCCTCTTTTATCCAAAAGGGCTTTAAGGTTGGTACGGTTTATATTGGCGGGGGCACTCCTTCGGTTCTCTCTGCCGGTCAACTGGGGCGGATTCTGGAATCGGTTCTTTCCCGTTACCCTGTGTCGGTTTCCGAGGTAGCTCCTCCAGCTTCTGATTCCGTTTCTCTTATGGCATCTCCCGAAATCACTGTTGAGCTCAATCCCGATGATGTTTCACTTGGCTATGCCCGTGATTTATTTTCTTTGGGGTTCAACAGGGTGAGCCTCGGGATACAGTCTTTTAATGATGCACATCTCTCCTGGATGAACCGGCGGCACAACTCTGCAAAGGCTTTGGAGGCTTTTGGCAATTTAAGAAAGGCCGGTTTCCGCAATATCAGTATCGACCTCATCTTTGGGTTTGAATCGCTTTCGACTGAGGAGTGGAGGCGCAACATTGAGCTGGCCATCGAACTTTCTCCGGAGCATTTATCGTGTTACCAACTTGGTATAGAGAAGGGAACCAAGTTATACCGGAGCTATATGGACGGGAGTTATGACCCTATGCCCGATGAGGGTTCCAACAGCCAGTACGCATTGTTGCAGGAGCTGCTTTCTCAGGCAGGTTATGTGCAATACGAGGTCTCCAGTTTTTGCAAACCAGGTTTCGAGTCCCGCCACAACAGCTCCTATTGGGACTTTACCCCTTACTTTGGCTTTGGCCCCTCTGCTCACACTTTTGATGGTGTTTGCCGGGAGTGGAACGACAAGGGCATCAACAAATACATTTTGGGGTGGGATCAGGGCATACGTGGGTTCAAGAGTGAACTACTTTCTCTGCGTGACCACCTCAACGAATTCATAATGCTGTCGTTACGTACTGTAAAGGGTATGGAAACCCTTGAACTCTCCCGGCTCCTCGACAATTATGCAGGGTCATCCGACAAGGCACATACCACCCCGCAAATCACCGAATTCCAAAACAATTTGCAAGCCCTACTGGAACAAGGCCTCCTGCACCAAACACCCACCCACATCCAAATCCCACCCCACAACCTCTTCCTCTCCGACACCCTCATCCGCACCCTCATTGTAGCATCCCTCGGATAAATTAACAACTCACAGAGGCTGCGTGCGTTGCAGCTTCCCGGGCGGGGTCCTTCCCTCGGATAAATTAACAACTCTCAGTGGCTCTGCTATTTGCCGCCTCCCGTTCATTTCCAGATTATTGCAGAGCCCTCGGCGGCTCC
>WARP01000125.1_pt1 | contig 28076 bp, 24 predicted proteins | sample 4769151 | NCBI WGS metagenome assembly WARP01 (sample SAMN08893023, study PRJNA449175) | gut metagenome | isolation source: rumen sample fed with dry roughage | host: cow | place: India: Nagpur | collected 2016
CATTTCATGTCGCCGTGATTCCCCTCTCGCTCGGCAAAAATGAGATTTGATCCCCAATATTTATAAATAGTAAAAATATCAAGCTGCAATAAAAAAAAGTAAAAGAGGGTAAGGGCTGCGCCCATTGCATCTTGCCGTACTGTGACTTTTTATGCAAGCATAAAAGTCACAATACAACAACCTGCCGCTTCGCGCTCTCTTTTACTTTTTTTTGTTCAGGGTATTTGAATATTGGGGATTTTTATATCTTTGCACTCGCTTACACGGGGAATTAGCTCAGNNNTTCGACTCCGATATTCTCCACAAAAAGAGGCTATCTGTTTAAGACAACCTCTTTTTTTGTGACTACCTACTACCTCAGATGCTAAATTTCCAGCATTCTCTGAATTGATCTCCAGGCTCTCTCCCTCAGATTTTGCTCAACTTTAATTTCTGGTGCCTCATTTTGCAGGGCCAGCAGTACTTTTTCAATGGTGTTGCGTTTCATCTGTCCGCAGAGTGCACGGGGGCCGGCTGAGATATACTCCCTGTCGGGATGCATTTTCTGCATTTGGTGGATTATCTCTCTCTCGGTCATAATGACAAATTGTTTTTTCTCTGAGGCCGATATATGCTTAAGCATCCCTGCCGTTGAATAGAAGAAGGTCTGCTCCATTGCCAGGATGGCCGGATCTCCTGAGCAGTGGCTCTCCGGATGTATTAGTATATCGGCATGAGGATACCTTTTTGCCATATCTGTTATATCATCAGATCTGAACCTTTCGTGTACGCAGCAGTCTCCCTCCCAGAGCTCCATATTGCGCCCGGTTTTAAGATTTATATATGCTCCCAGGTTTTTGTCAGGGACAAACAGTATCTTTTTGTCAGGGGGGATACTGTTTACAACTTTGAGTGCATTTGCCGATGTGCAGCAAATATCGGTATGGGCCTTAACATCTGCAGTTGTGTTTACATAGGAGACCACCACACCATCCGGGTTTTCGCCTCTCCACTCCTCAATATCCTCCCCGGTAATGCTTTCGGCAAGCGAGCAGCCTGCCCTGTTATCAGGAACAATCACCTTTTTACCCGGTGATATTATTGAGGCTGTCTCTGCCATGAAATTCACGCCGCAAAAAAGAATTATATCTGCATCTGTCCTTGCCGCCTCTTGTGAGAGGGCAAGAGAGTCTCCAAGAAAATCACTTATGTCCTGAATCTCAGGCCTGCTGTAATAGTGTGCCAGTATAACTGCGTTTTTCTCTTTTTTAAGCCTCTCAATCTCTTTCACTATGCTCTCGGTTGTCATCTTATCCGTTTATTTGTGTGGAACAATGTTCATACTTATATCCAGCGCTGTCACGGAGTGGGTAAGAGCACCCACACTTATGTAATCAACGCCTGTTGCGGCAACTCCTTTGAGCCTTCCTATTGTCATGTTACCTGATGCCTCTGTTTTGGCTCTCCCGTCTATAAGTTTTACTGCAGCTTCCATCATTTCATTGCTCATGTTGTCGAGCATAATAATATCTGCCCCTGCAGTTACTGCCTCTTTTGTCTCTTCAAGGGTTGTCACCTCTACCTCTACTTTTATTCCCGGAGCATAGGCCCTCACCTCTTTTACAGCTTCTGTAATTCCGCCTGCCACCTTTATATGATTATCCTTTATAAGTGCCAGGTCATAGAGCCCCATTCTGTGGTTTGTCCCACCGCCTGCCCTGACAGCTATTTTGTCAAGTATCCTCATTCCGGGTGCGGTCTTGCGCGTATCCAGCAATTGTGTTGCACTACCTTCAAGCTCCTTTACATAATTTGAAGTGGCAGTTGCAATTCCGGACATTCTCTGAAGAATATTAAGAGCTGTTCTTTCCCCTGTAAGAAGTGCCCTGTAGCTCCCCTCAATACGCACAATAGAATCTCCTTTTTTAACTCGGCCACCCTCAGTTGTGGAGGGCAACCACCTTATATTTTTGTCAAATCTCTCAAAAACCATTCTGGCAATATAAATACCTGATATTACTCCATCTGCTTTTGCGGCCATTTCTGCAACAGCAAGTGTTGACTCAGGAACAAGTGAATTGGTGGTTACATCTCCCTTTTCAACATCCTCCTCAATGGCAAGGGTGATAATTTTGTCAATAAGATATTCGTTTCTCATAGTTTATTATGATTACCGGTATCAACAGGTGTTGTGAAGATCTCTCTCCCTCTCTGTTGAATAATATGGTGAATAAAGTTTTCATTCTCTTTTGGAAAATCCTCCCTGTAGTGACCGCCTCTGCTCTCCCTTCTCATCAGTGCCGATTTGATTATAAGTTCTGCTACAATTATCAGATTTTCACCCACCAGATCAAAGATTTCATTATCCTCTCTTACATACATAATTCTTTCAGCCTCCAGCCTGAATAGACCATTATGGAGCAGCTCCTCATTGCGAACTATCCCGGCATTTGTTGTAAGAATCCGCGCCACTCTTTTGCTTAGCTCTGCAAACTCGCCCTTTCTTGAATAATCTATTCGAAAGAGAGGTGTAAAATTTTCCTCACCGCTTTTTATGGTAGAGGGGACTGCATTTCTGCTCCGTTCAACAGCTCTGTATCCAAAAACAAGACACTCAAGTAGTGAGTTTGAGGCTAGTCTGTTTGCTCCCATAACACCGGTTGAGGCAAGCTCCCCGCACACAAAAAGGTTTTTCAGAGAACTCTCACCATCTGTGTCTGTCTTAATTCCTCCAACCATATAGTGGGCTGCGGGTGCTACGGGAATTCTTTCGCACATATTAATTCCCAGAGTAGAGAGTTTTGCGAAGATATTCGGGAACCTCTTTTTAATTTTCTCCGGATCTAAATGATTTAGTGTTAAGTAGACAAATGGCTCATTCTGATTTTGAATCTCTTTGTAAATGGATCTTGCCACAATGTCTCTGGGTGCCAGCTCTCCGTTTTCGTGGATGGCAGTCATAAATCTCTCACCTTTTATATTGACAAGATAAGCGCCCTCTCCTCTGACAGCCTCGCTTATCAGGTAAGTTTTTTCACTTTCGGTATAAACAGATGTGGGGTGAAACTGGATAAACTCCATATCGGCAATTTGACATCCCGCCCTGCAGGCGATTGCTATTCCATCTCCCACTGAAGTAGAGGGGTTTGTAGTGTGTGTATAGATTGCCGATGCTCCGCCTGTTGCAAGGATGGTAAAATCGCCTGTGAAAATTCTCTCCTTTCCGCTGTTCAGGTCCCATGTCCTTACTCCGCAGCAAATATCCTCAGATACTAATAACTCAATCGCTGCAAGGTTTTCAAAAATGGATATATTAGGATTTGAAGAGACCTTCTCAATCATAAAATCTGTGATCCTTTTTCCTGTTATATCACCTCCGGCGTGCAGGATTCTCCTTTTGTGATGCCCCCCCTCAAGACCAAGTGCAAGCTCTCCGTTTTGCATATCAAACTCCATCCCCTCATCAATCAAATCTTTTATCCTGTCAGGACCCTCATTTACAAGTATGTCAACAGCATTATAGTCGCTTAAACCTCTTCCTGCAATTATGGTGTCGTCAAAATGATATTCGGTTGCATCCTCTTCGTCTGTAACTGCTGCTATTCCTCCCTGAGCAAAGTAGGAGTTGCTCTCTCTTATCCCCGATTTGGTTATCAGAGCCACATTTCCATATCGGGAAGCCCTGTACGAGGAGTAGAGACCTGCAAGTCCGCTGCCTACAATTATATAGTTGTATCTGTTCATCTTTTGAAATGAATAGCAAAATTACTCTTTTTATAGTTAAAAGCCGGTTTTTTGTACAATTCGCCTCAAATTGGTATCTTAGCGGCTTCATAGTTTATGTTAAAAAAGGTTAAAAATGGTAAAAAGAGTAACATGCTTTGTTCCATATCAGAACAAGGCTCAGGTGATTGAAACAATCAAAGGTCTTCAGGAGGTAAATGCTGCAGGCAAGATTTTTTTGCTTGCAACAGATGCATCGGCAGAGAAAATTGAAGGATGCGAAATTCTGATAATTGACTCACTTAAATCTACAGAAACAGTAAAAAAGATAGCCTTTAATTCGGACTCTGAATATACACTTATATACCAGAAAGAGTCATCCCTTGTGCTGGGTATGTTTGCAATGGAGAGGATGCTTAAGATAGCTGATGACACTCAGGCAGCAATGGTATATGCAGACCACTGGCAGATCATTGACGGAAAGAGAAATGCTAATCCTGTTATTACATACCAGGACGGTAGTCTCAGGGATGATTTTAACTTTGGGTCAGTGCTGGTTTACAGGACATCTCTTTTAAAAGAGGCTGCATCAAGGATGGATGTGAATTACAAATTTGCAGCTCTATATGACCTGAGACTGAAAGTCTCTCAAAAGGGCAAGCTTGAGCATATTAATGAGTATCTCTATACTGAGGATGAGAATGATACAAGGAAATCCGGGGAGAAAATTTTTGACTATGTTGATCCAAAAAACAGAGCAGTACAGATTGAAATGGAGCAGGCTTGTACTCAGCATCTGAAAGATGTTGGAGCGTACCTGAAACCTGAATTCAAACATATTGAATTCAATGAAGGTACTTTTGAGTATGAAGCATCTGTTATTATACCTGTATTTAACAGGATAAAAACAGTCAGAGATGCAATTGCGTCTGTTCTTAAACAGAAGACAAACTTTAAGTTTAACCTGATAATTATTGACAACCACTCAACAGACGGAACTTATCAGGCAATCGAAGAATTTGCATCAGATGAGCGTCTTATCCACCTGATACCTGAGAGAAGAGATTTAGGTATTGGAGGTTGCTGGAATGCAGGAGTTCACCATCCTAAATGTGGTAAGTTTGCAGTTCAGCTTGACAGTGATGACATCTATTCAGATGAGAACACTCTCCAGAAGGTTGTCGATTCATTCTATGAGCAAAATTGTGCAATGGTGGTTGGTACATACATGATGACCAACTTTAACATGGAGATGATTGCTCCGGGAATAATTGACCACAAAGAGTGGACTCCGGATAACGGAAGGAACAACGCGCTCAGAATTAATGGTCTTGGTGCTCCAAGAGCATTCTACACACCTGTTCTGAGATCTGTTAATGTCCCTAACACAAGCTATGGGGAGGATTATGCACTTGGTCTAAACATCTCAAGGGAGTATCAGATTGGAAGAATTTATGATGTACTTTATCACTGCCGCAGGTGGGATGGAAACTCAGATGCAGCTCTTGATATTGTTAAGATGAATGCCCATAATACATATAAAGACAGGATCCGTACCTGGGAACTCAAGGCCAGAATTGAACTTAACAAAAAGAGATAGAGATCTGATGCCATATATAAAAGCTACTGAAGAGTTATTCAAAGAGCAGCTTGCCTCCTGGGAGCAGGCGGGAAATAACTATAAAGCTCTGGAGGGGGTAATTGCAAAAGAGGTTCTTGTTGACGGCTTCCCTTTTAAAGTGCAGTTCAATCCTGCAAGGATAGTTTCATCTGCCGCAAAGGTTGATACAAAATCAATACAGGAGCGCAAATGTTTTCTTTGTGCAGCAAACAGACCACAGGTACAGAAGGGTGTTGAGTATTTCTATAATAATGATAAAGATAACCCTTACACAATTCTTGTAAATCCTTTCCCGATTTTCCCCAGACACCTTACCATTCCGCTTGTTTCACACACTGATCAGTTGATATACGGTAGATTGGGTGCTATGCTTGATCTGGCTGAAAAACTGGAGGGGTATACTCTTTTTTATAATGGCCCTAAATGTGGCGCCTCTGCACCTGACCACTTTCATTTCCAGGCGGGTAACAGAGGGTTTCTGCCCATGGAGGAGAGATTGGAGACATTGGGCAGGGTATTACTATATAAAACCGAATCATCCTCTCTCTGTATGGCCACCAAGGCCCTTAATGGTCTCTTCATTATCGACTCTTCCAATAAAGGTGATGCTGAAGTTATTTTTAATAACATATACTCATCTTTGGAAATGAAAGAGGGGGAGCTTGAGCCAATGATGAACATCTTATGCTGGTACAGTGATAATAGATGGATTGTTGCCATTTTTGCAAGAAGTAAACATCGGCCTTCGCACTATTTTGCAGAGGGTGAACAGAATATACTCATTAGCCCTGCATCTGTGGATTTGGGTGGTGTGTTTATTACTCCGCTGGAGAAGGACTATAATAAGATGACTTCAGTGGAGATAAGGGAGATACTTTCAGAGGTTTGTATATCTTTTGATGAGACTGCAGCCCTGGCTAAAATAATCACAAATAAACTCCAGAGATGAGAGAACCAAAAGTGAGCGTAGGCATAATGTTTGAGCCGCGCATAGATTTCCTCTTTACAGGCAGCTACCTGTCAGGAGGCAGAACATATTCGGGTCTTCAAAGAGTGACCGAGAAAGATGGCAAGGTTGAGTGGAACGGGAATCTTTATGACGAACTTCTTTTTGAGCCTGCTGATGAGATGAGGAACTCTTTTGAACTTAGAGGGGTGACCATAGGAATTAATTTTCACTGGGAGCGTAAAGAGAATCAGTCATTCAGGGGCTCAGTAATGTTTATTGTAGAAAACTCCAAAGTTACTGCAATAAATATACTTGGGGTTGAGGAGTATCTGACATCAGTAATATCTTCTGAAATGAGCGCAACGGCCTCTCTGGAGCTACTTAAGGCTCATGCTGTAATATCACGCTCATGGTTGCTTGCTCAGATTGATAAGAATGAGGAGATTACTGCCTCCGGATCTGAATACAGCACAATGAAAGAGAGAGAAGATGAGCTTATCAGATGGTACGACAGAGAGGATCATACAAGATTTGATATTTGTGCTGATGACCACTGTCAGAGATACCAGGGAATTACAAGAGCATCTACAGCAATTGTAAGGGCTGCAATTGAACAGACAAGAGGAGAGCTTCTTATGTATAACAGAAGGATATGTGATGCAAGATACTCAAAGAGTTGTGGTGGTGTATTTGAGGAGTTCCACAATTGCTGGGAGGAGAAGGATATGCCATATCTTGTAAAACAGCGAGACAGTAAAACAGAAACTGCCATTCCCGATTTAACCATTGAGGAGAATGCAAGGGAGTGGATACTTTCATCGCCTGAATCTTTCTGTAATACAACAGACAAAAAAGTATTGTCTCAGGTACTCAATAACTATGATCAGGAGACTGTACATTTTTACAGATGGGAGGTTAAATACTCTGCTTCTCAGCTGTCAGATCTAATACGGAGAAGGTCAGGCACAGACTACGGAGATATTCTGGATCTGATACCCGTTGAACGAGGAACCTCTGGAAGGCTGGTGAAATTGAAGATTGTAGGTTCCAAAAAGAGCCGTACAATAGGAAAAGAGCTTGAAATCAGGAGAACCCTTTCAGAGTCACATCTATACAGCTCTGCTTTTGTTGTGGAGAAATCAGGAGGCTCACCGGATAAACCTGAGGAGTTCATCCTTAAGGGAGCAGGCTGGGGACATGGTGTGGGATTGTGCCAGATAGGAGCTGCTGTTATGGGTGAGAAGGGATTTAAATACAATGAGATTCTAACACACTACTTCCCCGGAGCATCAGTTGAAAAGAGATACCAATAAAAAACTGTAATATGAGCAACAAAAAGAGATCTCCCTGGGCATGGATTCCATCCCTCTATTTTGCACAGGGTCTGCCATATGTGGCTGTGATGACAATATCTGTCATTATGTACAAAAGATTGGGAATATCTAATACAGACATTGCTCTGTACACGAGCTGGCTCTATTTGCCATGGGTAATAAAGCCCTTCTGGAGCCCATTTGTAGACCTCCTTAAAACTAAAAGATGGTGGGTGGTAACTATGCAGTTACTGGTTGGTGCCGGATTGGCCGGAATAGCATTTACAATCCCTGCAAGTGATTTCTTCCAGTGGTCGCTGGCAATTTTCTGGCTTGTGGCGTTTAGTTCCGCAACTCACGATATTGCAGCTGACGGATTCTATATGCTGGCCCTAAATACACATGATCAGTCCCTTTATGTAGGTATCAGAAGTACATTTTACAGGGTGGCTACTATTGCAGGTCAGGGACTGCTTATTATAGTTGCAGGAGCATTGGAGAGCTCAACAGGACTTAAACCTCTGCAATTACAGGTAGTTGCTTCTCCTGAATACTCTACTGCCGTAACACTTCCGCAAAGTGACTCTGTATTGAAAGCATCTGACGGCAATACGGCAGTAGTTGACGAATATTTTTTTACCTCATATCCTGAGGTTGTTGAATTGGGTACTAGTGGAATAAGAGCCGATTCTGTTGCGATGTTAAAGGCTTTTGCTGTTGAACACAACACTCTGAATGGTTTTACTGTTAAAGAGGAGAGTGCCGCGGAAAAAGGCAATAAAGAGGAGAGCTGGTGGAGCAGAAGTGTAGCGGGCCCTCTGGGTAACTTTATCAGAGATAACTTTGGAGAAAAGATAGAAATAGCAGAGGTTAATAGTTATACAGGAGCTGCTAAGCTGGTTGAAGTGAGACTATCAAAAGCACCTGCCCCGGGTGAAAAGATGATTCTAAATACCAGACTGGAGAAAGGAGACAAGAGTCTGTTTTTGCCATATGGTGAGAGACTTGAATTCACTGAAAATAACTGGGATAAACCTGCATATATTTTAATACAGGCCGATTCAAAACTTGACCATAAGGCTACGGCTCAGTTTGAAGGAATATCAGGTAATATTTCATTTGCATGGTCTGTTACATTTTTTATTCTGGCAGGTTTCTTTGTGGCAGTTATGCTTTATCACAGATTTATTCTTCCCAGACCTGAAAGTGATAAGGCTGCAAAACAGGTTACAGCCGGAACGATTTTTAAAGAGTTCTTTGAAACCTTTGCCTCATTCTTTAAGAAAAAACAGGCATGGGTTGCGATAGCCTTTATGCTGCTGTACAGATTCCCTGAAGCACAGCTTGTGAAACTAATCTCCCCGTTCCTTCTTGATCCTAAAGAGGTAGGCGGACTAGGTCTAACAACCGGTCAGGTGGGACTTGTATATGGAACGGTAGGAATAATCGGCCTTACTTTAGGCGGAATTATCGGAGGTATTGTGGCTGCAAGAGGTGGTCTCAAAAAGTGGCTCTGGCCTATGGCATGGAGTATCTCACTTACTTGTGCGACATTTGTTTACCTGAGTGTCTTTCAGCCGGATAATTTATTCATTATAAATCTGTGTGTATTTATTGAGCAGTTTGGATACGGATTTGGTTTCACTGCTTATATGCTTTATATGATATACTTTGCTGACGGAGAGCATAAAACTTCACATTATGCAATATGCACAGCATTTATGGCCTTAGGTATGATGTTGCCCGGAATGGCAGCCGGCTGGTTACAGGAGCTGATAGGTTACAAGCACTTCTTCTTCTGGATAATGATCTGTTGTGCTACTACAATTGCTGTAACTGCGTTCATTAAAGTTGATTCCTCATTTGGCAGGAAAGAGGTAGCAAAGAGCTAATTATTAATTCAAATTAATTACAATTATGAAATTTCTAAAATTAATTATACCGTTAATTCTCCTTGCACTTCCTCTTACAGGAGTCTCCCGGAATATTAAAACCGGCTTAGAGGTTCTCAAAGCCTCAAACTTTAAAATCCTTGAGGGCAAAAGAGTGGGACTTATAACAAATCCTACAGGTTTTGACAACAATCTCAAATCTACCATTGATGTTCTGCATGAGGCAAAGAATGTTAAACTGGTTGCTTTGTTCGGCCCTGAGCATGGTGTGAGAGGAGATGTTCACGCCGGTGACAAAGTAGAGAATATGACAGATTCCAAGACTGGACTTCCTGTTTTTTCACTCTACGGAAAAACCAGGAAAGCTACCCCTGAAATGTTAAAGGATATCGATGTACTTGTATATGATATTCAGGATATCGGAAGCCGTTCATTTACCTATATAAGCACAATGGGGCTTGCAATGGAGGCCGCAGCTGAAAATAATATTGAATTTATTGTACTAGACAGACCAAATCCGCTGGGAGGAGAGAAGATTGAAGGCAATCTTACTGAAGATGGATTTATTTCATTTGTAAGTCAGTTTAAGATCCCTTATATATATGGCCTTACATGCGGAGAATTGGCAGTTATGCTTAACGAAGAGAATATGCTTGGTAAAAAGTGCAAGCTCTCAGTAGTTGAGATGGAGGGGTGGAAGAGATGTATGACATTCGATGAAACAGGGCTTCAGTGGGTTCCTTCATCACCTCATATTCCTCAGCCAATCAGTGCTATTGCCTATCCAATTTCAGGAATTTTGGGTGAGCTTGGCTATATGTCTATTGGAGTTGGCTATACAATTCCATTTCAGATGTTTGCTGCCGAGTGGGTTGAGGCAGAAAAGCTAGCAGAGAGGCTCAATAGTTATGAGTTGCCGGGATTGATTTTCCGACCATTGCACTTGAAACCTTTTTATGCAGTAGGGGTAGGTAAAAATCTCCAGGGCGTACAGGTTCATGTTATGAATTATAAAAATGCTGCTCTATCAGATGTGCAGTTCTGGGTAATGCAGGCTGTTGCAGAGCTGTGGCCTGAAAAAGCTGTTTTTGCAAATGCAAGCGAGGGCAGATACAGAATGTTTGACCAGGTTTCCGGCAGTGATCAGATAAGGCTTCGCTTTTCAAAGAGACATAAATTTGAAGATATAAAAGAATACTGGTACAAGGATGTAGAGTCATTCAGAAAACTATCGCAAAAATACTACCTCTACAAATAACATAAGGTAATTATAAAAAAGCCGCATCCATACAGGAATGCGGCTTTTTTTCTATCTTTATGCCATATACACTATGATTATGAATAGACAATTAAGATCTTTTTTATCTTTTATTGGTTTTATGGTTATATCCCTTGCGGCATGTGCCCAAACCAATGAAATTCATAATGAAGCACATAAACAGGCTGTTGAAATTCATAATAAGGCTCACGAGCACGCGGTAGAGACCCACAAACAAGCTGTAGAGACCCACAAACAGATTGCAGAGGATCAGAGAAGGGTTGTTGATAAGAACAAAAAGGCTATCAAAAGGGACAAAAAGAGCAAAAAGTCTAAAAAGAGGTAAATCCTCTCTTTAATCTGGATAAACCATCCTCAACTCTGGCTTTATTTGTTCCAATATTCATTCGGAAGAAACCCTCTCCCTCAGATCCAAATGCAAGTCCGTCGTTCAGCCCGAGTTTTGAAATATTCAGGAGGCGGTTTCTCACCTCTTCGTGAGTATATCCGGTTTTGCGGAAATCGAGCCATAGGAGAAACGAACTTTGCGGTTTAAGGAAAGTTACTCCCGGAACCTCTCTTTTAAGAAAGTCGAAAGCAAAATCAATGTTCTTCTCCAGATATTTTGTTAGCTCTGCAAGCCACTCTCCTCCATCTTTGTATGCAGCAGCCATTGAAATATGGCCAAAAAGGTTCCCAAGATCAAGGTGAAATCTTTTTAGCTCTCTGTTATAACTCGCCATCAAATTATCGGAGGAGGAGACAATAACTGAGTTAAGCATTCCGGCCACATTGAATGTTTTACTGGGAGCCATAGCAGTGATTGTATTATCCGCAATCTCTGGGGACATTGTTGCCATAACTGTATGCTTGTTCCCGTAAAGAGAGAGATCAGCATGAATCTCGTCTGAAAAAATGATTGTGCCATATTTACAGCAAAGATCTCCCATCTTTTTTAACTCCTCCGGGCTCCAAACCCTGCCTAGCGGATTATGAGAATTGCAAAGAATAAAAATCTTGATTCCTTCAGCAAGTCTATTCTCAAAATCTGCCCAGTCAATTTCCCATCCACTATCTGTGTTTATTAAAGGACTCTTAACGAGTGTGCGGTTATTTTCAATTACAATTGCATGAAATGGCGGATATACAGGAGTCTGAATAAGAATTTTGTCCCCCTTTTCAGTTAGCGCGTTTATCGCCAGTGGCAAGGCTGCAACTATTCCAGGTGCAGATGAAATCCACTCGCGTCTGAGGCTCCAGTTGTATCTGCTCTCTACCCATTCAATGAATGAATCCACAGAATCGGCAGAGCGAAATCCATATCCGTATACCCCATGTTCAGCAGCATCTCTTACCGCTTTTAAAACGGCAGGTGCTGTCTGGAAATCCATATCTGCAACCCACATAGGAAGAATATCATCTCTTCCGAATACCTCATTCAAAGAGTCATACTTGACGGAGAAGCTTCCCCGTCTATCTATTTGTTCGTCAAAATTGTACATAGTTTTCTATCTGTATTTTACAGCTGTTCCGGCAGCTGTGACCATTAACATTGAACCTCCAACTGTTTCGTAATCAAGGTCAATGGCAATTATTGCGTTGGCTCCCATAGCCATAGCCTGGGCTGTAATCTCTTTCAGACACTCCTCTTTGGCCTCCTTTAATACCTGTTCATATGAGCCTGATCTTCCTCCTACTATATCTCTGATTCCGGCCAGAAAATCTCTTACTATATTAGCCCCTATTATTGTCTCTCCGGAAACAAGTCCGTAGTAGTGTTCAATTACTTTACCCTCTATTGTGGATGTTGTTGTTAATAACATGGTTTGTAGAATTATATTAATTACTTTTTATTCTCTTTTGAGTATAGTGAGACCAGGTTAATAATTACCTCTGTTGCTTTCTCCATACTCTCTGCTGGGATATACTCAAACTTGCCGTGAAAGTTATGCCCACCTGCAAATATATTAGGACAAGGGAGACCCATAAACGAGAGTCTGGCTCCGTCAGTCCCACCTCTTATTGGTTTAATTTTAGGTTTGATACCAGCCATCTCCATTGCTTCAACTGCTTTCTCTATAATATGATAGTGAGGTTCAACCTGTTTTCTCATGTTATAGTACTGATCTTTCAGTTCAAGAGAAAAAGTGCCATCACCATATTTCTTGTTTAGAAAATCAACACACTGACTAATCAAAACCTTTTTTGACTCAAATTTATCAAAGTCATGATCTCTGATTATGTATTGGATATTAGCTTTTTCAACAGTTCCGTCAAATCTGATAATATGAAAAAAACCTTCGTATTCTGTAGTGTATTCAGGCCTTTGATCTACAGGAAGCATTGCATTAAGTTCAGTGCCGAGGATTATTGCATTAATCATCTTATCCTTTGCATAACCGGGATGGATATTTCTTCCCTGAATAAAAATCTTTGCAGAGGCGGCATTGAAGTTCTCGTATTCCAATTCTCCAATCTCGCCTCCATCTAGAGTATACGCAAACTCCGCTCCAAATTTTTCCACATCAAATTTGTCAACACCCCTTCCTATCTCTTCATCAGGAGTAAAGCCGATTTTTATTGTCCCATGGCTAAATTCCGGATGGGTCATGATATATTCTGCAGCAGTCATAATCTCGGCTACACCAGCCTTATCGTCAGCTGCCAGGAGCGTGGTGCCGTCTGTTGTAATTAAAGTCTGACCCTTATATTTAAGCAGTTCGGGAAAATCATCAACCTTCATTACAAAGCCTAACTCTTTATTAATAATAATGTCAGAGCCATCGTAGCTTTTAATGATTTGAGGTTTTATATTTGCCCCAGAAGCATCAGGAGCACTATCCACATGGGCAATAAATCCAATTGCAGGGACATCCTCACCCTCCGGAAGATTTGACGGGATTGTAGCCATTACATAGCCCCACTCATCAAGTTCAGCATTATTTATACCCATCTCCCTTAACTCCTTTACCAACAGCCTGGACAAATCAAGTTGCTTTGAAGTGCTGGGTTGGCTTTCTGACTCGGGATCGGATGCTGTGTCAATTGAAATATATCTCAGAAATTTCTCTAAAACTTTCTCTTTCATAATAAAGTATGTTGTTATCAAAATTAATTTACGTTGCCGTTACATTATAAGCAGGCTTAGACCCATAACAGCCATACCGGCAATTACACCAATAATAGCAGGATGGTGTTCTCCGTATTTCTCTGCAGTAGGCAGAAGTTCGTCAAGTGAAATGTACACCATGATACCTGCAACTCCTGCTAAAATTACCCCCATAAATGATTCGTGGAAAAAATATGAGAGCATAAAATAGCCAAAAACAGCACCAAGTGGCTCAGCCAATCCTGAAAGAAGAGAGTTCCAAAAAGCCTTTTTCCTGCTTTTTGTTGCGTAGTATATTGGAATAGCAACTGCAATTCCTTCAGGGATATTGTGAATACCAATTGCAACTGCTATTGTTGCACCAAGAGCAGGATCATTCATTGCACTGACAAAAGTGGCAATTCCCTCGGGGAAATTGTGAATTGCTATAGCAAAGGCAGACATAAAACCAAGCCTCATCAGCCCTTTGTCTCTGTTTTCTCCATTAATCTTGTTGATAGAGAGATCTCCCGGTTCATGAGGGTTTTCATAAGAGGGCACAAGATAGTCAATGATGGCAATCAGGGCTATACCCCCAAAGAAAGCAAGAAGAGTATAGAAGTTTCCTGGTTTTTCACCATACAAAATTCCTAGTTGCTCCTGTGCGTCTGGATAGAGCTCTACGAGAGAGATGAATATCATCACCCCGGCAGAAAATCCCAGCGAAGCAGCCAGGAACTTTGGGGAAAATTTCTTGTACAAAAGTACTATCCCACTTCCGATGGCTGTTGATAGACCTGCAAATAGCGTAAGCGCAAAGGCGGTTATATAGTTTCCTTCCATATCAGATTATATAATTAATCCTCTCTCTTTGCTCTTAGGCTATCCCAGGCAAGGTAGAAGATAATAAGCAGATACATTCCAAGAGCCAGAAGCTCTCCTCCGCTGGACCCCATCCATTCCGTATTAAGCAGGTTTATTCCGCCAAAGCGGAGAACAGCGCTTACTACTCCCATCAGGGCACCTCCGGCAATAAAACCTGATGCTAGCAGAGTCCCTCTATCTTTGCGGGCAGTATTAAGTGCATCATCTTTGCTTCTTGTTGAGACGAACCAGGCAATGGCTCCACCGGCAAGAAGGGGAAGGTTGAGTTCAAGAGGGATAAACATCCCAAGAGAGAAAGCAAGTGCAGGAATTCCAAAGAATGTGAGGGCAATTGAAATAATTGCTCCAATCCCGTAAAGAACCCATGGCGCTCCACCTCCGGACATCAAAGGCTCTATTACTGCCGCCATTGCGTTGGCCTGTGGGGCAACAAGTGCATGTTCTCCAACAAACCCATATGTTTTGTTAAGAATCATCATAACACCACCTACTGTTGCAGCCGCTACCAGAGTTCCCAGAAATTTCCACTGCTGCTGTTTTGCAGGAGTGGTTCCCAGCCAGTAACCAATTTTAAGGTCAGTTATAAAAGCTCCCGATACAGAAAGAGCAGTACATACGACACCTCCAATAATAAGAGCTGCTGTCATTCCCGCTGTCCCTGTAAGACCGCTTGCCACCATAACAACTGAGGCCAGTATTAAAGTCATAAGGGTCATTCCGCTAACCGGGTTAGTACCTACGATAGCAATTGCATTTGCAGCGACTGTTGTAAATAGAAATGCAATGATTGCAACAACCAGCAAAGCTATAACAGCATGGAAGAGGTTATCCACAACTCCAAAGTAGAAGAATATGAATGTTGCTGCAAGTGCAAGCATAATTCCTATTGCAATAATCTTCATCGGCAGATCGCGTTGTGTTCGCAGTGTTGATTTTTCTCCCTTTGCACCTCCGGAAAGCTCTTTTGCAGCAAGACCAAAAGCCGATTTTATAATGCCGGAGGATTTAATAATTCCAATTACACCTGCAGTTGCTATACCCCCAATACCAATATGTCTGGCGTATGTTCTGAAGATCTCTTCAGGAGACATATTTCCAACAATGGTTGTCAGGCCTGCATTCATCAGGTCTATTACCTGATCACCAAAGGCAAGGTTCATCAGAGGTATGATAACAAACCATACCAGCATTGAACCCAGGCTTATTATAAATGAATATTTAAGACCTATTATATACCCAAGCCCCAGGACTGCAGCACCAACATTTATCTTGAAGACAACCTTGGCTTTCTCTGCAATAGCCTCCCCAAAAGGAAGAACCCTTGAAGTGAACACCTCTGACCATAGCCCAAAAGTAGAGACCACAAAGTCATAAACCCCTCCGATAAGTCCGCTTATCAGCAGAAGCTTTGCTCCTTTGCCACCGGTCTCTCCACTGACAAGTACCTGAGTTGTAGCTGTTGCTTCCGGAAAAGGAAATTTTCCATGCATCTCTTTTACAAAATATTTTCTGAAAGGGATTAGAAATAATATTCCCAGAACTCCTCCAAGCAGGGAGCTCATAAAAACTTTTGCAAAATCAACTGTAAGTTCAGGATATTTTGCCTGAAGTATGTATAAAGCAGGAAGGGTAAAGATGGCTCCTGCGACTATTGCTCCAGAGCTTGCCCCGATGGATTGTATAATAACATTCTCACCAAGAGCATTCTTGCGCTTAAGTGCGCCTGAGATACCCACAGCAATAATTGCAATTGGAATAGCAGCTTCAAAAACCTGCCCGACTTTCAGACCCAGATAGGCAGCAGCAGCAGAAAAAATTATTGTCATAAGTATACCCATCGAGACAGACCACGGAGTCACCTCCGGATATGATTTTTCCGGGGACATAAGTGGTTTATACTCTTCGCCTTCTTTAAGCTCTCTGTATGCGTTTTCAGGTAGCCCTTTTGGTTTGGTTTCCTTTATTTCCATAATAAGTTTCAGTTAATCTTTCAAAGATATGAAAAATATAAATTATTCTTTTACCTTTGCGACCCATATGAATTCAACAGGCAGTCATATCAATTTAAGCAAGAAACACAGACACGTCCGACGATGTGCCCAAGTGGCCTTAAAACAATCTGCTTAAGATTGCCGGAAGGTTTCTGACCTTCATATTAACCCCAGTATCCACATTTTTTACATTTTACACCAGAATGAGTGTCAGCATTGTAGTGGCCGATTCGAGCCATACTGTGTATGCAGAAAAAATCTGCGAACTAATGTATATATCTGCGCAAGAGCGTGGTACAGGTATTGCCAGAAGATCTCCTGAATATATAGCCAAAAAGATGAGTGATGGAAAGGCTATAATAGCCATTGAGAATGGTGAGGCTGTAGGCTTTTCATATATAGAGACATGGAGTCATAGCAGATTTGTGGCAAACTCCGGCCTTATTGTAGCCCACTCCCATAGAAATACAGGACTGGCAAGGAAAATCAAGTCAAGAATTTTCAAGCTCTCAAGGAGGCTTTATCCGGGTGCAAAAATATTCAGTATTACAACCGGACTGGCTGTTATGAAGATTAACTATGAACTGGGATTTCGCCCTGTTACATTTTCTGAACTTACAGAGGATCCGGATTTTTGGAAGGGCTGTGAAGGTTGCAGAAACTATGACATCCTCCAGAGAAACAATCATAAAATGTGCCTCTGTACAGGATTGCTTTTTGATCCGGAATATAAATCGGCAAAGAGAACTCCGTTAGGAAAAATTATTTCACTTTTCTCACTATAAAATGTCATCCAAGATGAAAGAAAAAGTTGTATTGGCGTTCAGCGGAGGGCTGGACACATCGTTCTGTGTTCCTTACCTTAATAAAGAGAGGGGTCTTGAGGTTCATACTGTAATGGTTAATACCGGTGGATTTACAAAAGAGGAGGAGCAGAAAATTGAGGAGAGAGCAATTTTACTGGGAGCAACATCACACAAAACCATTGATGCTGTTGAGGAATACTACACAAAGGGTATAAAGTATTTGATATTTGGTAATATCCTTAAAAACGGAACATACCCTCTCTCTGTAAGTTCTGAAAGAATTTTTCAGGCACTTGCAGTTCTTGAAGAGGTAAAGAGAGTTGATGCCAAATATGTAGCTCACGGAAGCACCGGAGCCGGAAACGACCAGGTGCGCTTTGATCTTGTATTTGAGGTTATGGCTCCCGGTGTTGAGATTATAGCGCCTATCAGGGAACTTTCACTAACAAGAGCACAGGAGATAGAGTATCTGGCAAAGCACGGCTGTGAACTCTCATGGGAGAAGGCTAAATACTCAATTAATCAGGGCCTGTGGGGAACAAGTATAGGAGGTGTAGAGACCCTTACTGCAGAAGGTTTTCTGCCAGAAAACGCATACCCGTCTCAGCTTAAAAAGCGCGAATCTGTTATAGTTAAAATTGGTTTCCGGAAGGGAGAGCCTGTTTCACTTGACGGAAAATCACTTTCGCCTGTTGAGGTTATAAGGGAGCTGGCGTTAATTGCCGGATCCTATGCAGTGGGAAGAGATGTTCATGTGGGCGATACAATAATCGGCATAAAAGGGAGAGTGGCATTTGAAGCGGCTGCTCCAATGATAATAATAAAGGCGCATCATCTTCTGGAGAAGCATACTCTGACTAAGGGTCAGCTATACTGGAAAGATCAGCTTGCAGGATGGTATGGTCAGCTGATGCATGAAGCACAATACCTTGATCCATTAGCAAGAAACATAGAGAATTTTCTGGAAGATACACAAACCTCTGTAACCGGAGAGGTCTCTGTAGAGCTTCGTCCGTATCATTTCTCAGTTCTTGGCTGCAGTTCAGAATATGATCTGATGAACTCGGCTTTTGGACAGTATGGAGAGATGAATAAATCTTTTACCGGCCAGGATGTCATAGGATTTACCAAGGTTCTTGCGAACCCTCTAAAAATCTACTATTCAGTACATAAAAATGATTAAGGTGGCAATTGCCGGGGCGACCGGATATACAGGGGGTGAGCTTATAAGGATATTGTTGAATCATCCGGATATTGAGCTTAAGTGGTTGATAAGCACAACTTCTGCAGGTGAAAAAGTCTCAAGTGTTCACCGAGACCTTCTGGGGGAGTGTAACCTTACTTTTACAGATAGCCTGGGAGATCCCGATGTTCTTTTTATGGCACTGGGTCACGGCCTTTCAAGACAATTTCTCTCTGCTGAAAAAATCTCCGGGGAGTGCAAGGTTATTGATCTTGGAAATGATTTCAGACTTGATGGAAAATGGGGAGAAGATCATTTTGTATATGGATTATCAGAACTGCTATTCGAAGAGATCTCCAGAGCAAGATTTGTTGCAAACCCCGGCTGTTTTGCAACTTCAATAAATCTTGCCCTTGCACCACTTGCTCAAGCCGGACTACTCAAAAACGAGTCTCATGTTCATGCAATCACCGGATCAACCGGAGCTGGAAAAGCACTCTCCGGCACATCTCATTTCAGCTACAGAGAGAATAACATATCAATTTACAAGCCATTTACTCATCAGCACCTTGCTGAAATTGGAATGACGCTTGACAGATTTGCAGGCAGGAAGGTTCCGGCTGTAAACATGGTCCCTCTCAGGGGTGATTTTACCAGAGGAATTCTTGCAAGTATTTACACAGAGGTTGAAGAGAGCTACGATATCAACGCTATAAAGGAGTTGTTCAAAGAGAGATACTCAGCATCTCCTTTTGTAATTATCTCAGAAGGGGATATCTGTCTCAAGGAGGTAATTAATACTAACAAAGCCATGCTTCATATAGCGAGGCATGGAAAGTATATACATATTACATCAATTATTGACAATCTTCTAAAAGGAGCCTCGGGACAAGCAGTTCAGAATATGAATATTATGCTGGGTCTTCCTGTGGATAGAGCTCTGAAATTAAAGGGAATAGGATTTTAAAAAGATGAAGAATTTTGAAGTTTACAAATTGTGGCCTGTTGAGCTAACCAGGGGAACCGGAGCAAGATTATGGGATAAAGAGGGTAAGGAGTATCTAGATATGTATGGTGGGCACGCTGTGATATCAATAGGGCATTCGCACCCCAAATATGTCTCGGCTATATCAGACCAGGTTGCTAAACTTGGTTTCTACTCAAACTCAGTTACTAATTCTCTGCAGAGTGAATATGCAGCCAGACTGGGAGAGGTCTCAGGGTGCAATGATTATTCTCTTTTCTTATGTAATTCCGGTGCCGAGGCAAATGAGAATGCAATGAAACTTGCCTCTTTTCAAACAGGAAAGAGCAGGATTCTCGCATTCAAAGGGGCATTTCACGGAAGAACCTCAGGAGCTGTGGCTACTACAGATAACAAGGCAATTAGGGCCCCTTTTAACAGAACAAACAAGGTGACATTTATCCCGATTAACGATATCTCTCTTGCAGAGAGAGAACTTACAAAGGGGGAGTATGCTGCTGTAATTATTGAAGGGATACAGGGAGTTGCCGGTATAATAATGCCGGATGACAGGTTCCTGACTGACTTAAGAAGGCTGTGTGATAAACATAAGGTTATGCTTATTCTGGACGAGGTTCAGAGTGGCTGTGGAAGAACAGGAAGGTATTTTGCACATCAGTATTCGGGTATAAAGCCGGATATGATAACAGCTGCAAAGGGAATAGGAAACGGTTTCCCTGTTGGAGCAGTTCTTATTTCTCACAAAATTGGAGCCGTGGCAGGTATGCTTGGAACCACTTTTGGGGGGAATCATTTAGCATGCGCAGCAGCTCTGGCTGTTCTTAGCGTTATAGAAGAGGAGGATCTTATGAATAATGCCGTTAAAATTGGCGAATATATTTCAAAAGAGTTAAGCAGTTGTAATTCGGTATCTGAAATAAGGGGAAGAGGCCTTATGATAGGGATAGAGCTAAAGGAGGGTTATGAAAAAATTAAAGAGAGACTGCTATTCCAAAAATGTGTCTTTACTGGATCTGCAGGGAGTAATGTGATTAGAATTCTTCCTCCACTAAATATCACAATCAATGATGCAGATGAATTTATTACAGCATTTAAAGAACTTGAAAAGGAGATACAATGAGAAATTTTACAAAAGCAGGTGATATAGGCACATTGGAACATGCCTTAAATCTGGCATGGGATGTAAAAATAAACCCATTTGCAGATAAGGAGCTGGGAAGAGACAAAACACTTCTTATGATTTTCTTTAACTCAAGTCTGAGGACTCGGCTTAGTACGCAAAAGGCGGCCATGAATCTGGGAATGAATGTTATAGTTTTGGATATTAATCAAGGTGCATGGAAGCTTGAAACAGAACTTGGGGTTATAATGGATGGTGACAAACCTGAACATATTCTTGAAGCTATTCCTGTAATGGGAAGCTATTGTGATGTTATTGGAGTGAGGTCTTTTGCGAATCTTCAGAATAGAGAATCTGATTATTGTGAGGAGATAATTAATCAGTTCATAAGATTATCCGGTAAGCCGGTGTTTAGTATGGAGTCTGCAACAAGACACCCTCTTCAGAGTTATGCAGATGTTATCACCATTGAGGAGTACAAAAGGGTTCAAAGACCTAAAGTGGTTCTTGCATGGGCTCCTCACCCAAGACCCCTTCCTCAGGCTGTTGCCAACTCGTTTGCAGAGTGGATTAATAGTACGGAGTACGAATTTGTTATTACCCATCCTCAGGGTTATGAACTGGCTCAGGAGTTTACAGGAAATGCTAAAATTGAGTACGACTGGCGCAAGGCATATGAGGGAGCCCATTTTGTGTATGCTAAAAATTGGTCTGCATACAGCGGAAAAAATTACGGGAAAGTTTTACATATGGACAGATCCTGGACAGTTGACAGTGAAAAGATGGCAATAACAGATGATGCATTTTTTATGCACTGTTTGCCTGTAAGAAGGAATATGATAGTTACCGATGAGGTTATAGACTCCTCCTCGTCCATTGTTGTTCACCAAGCCTCAAACAGAGTTGTCTCTGCTCAGGCTGTGTTAAGAGAGATCCTAAGAAATATTTAAAAATCGAAGAGATGAAAGTCCTTAATGTCGTAAAAATTGGAGGGAATGTTGTAGATAATCCGGAGGCTCTGGAGAGGTTTCTTATTATGTTCAACAAAATGGAGGGACCAAAGATTCTTATTCACGGAGGAGGCATACTCGCAAGCGAAATGTCTGCAACTCTCGGGATAAAAACAGTTATGAAAGATGGCCGCCGTGTAACAGATGCAGAGACACTGAAGATCTGTACAATGGTTTATGCCGGATGGGTAAATAAAAGTATTGTGGCCGCTCTTCAGAAAATTGGCTGCGATTCTCTTGGGCTGTCCGGGGCTGATGCAGGTTGTGTCCCAGCTAAAAGACGCTCTCCTGAGCCGTTTGATTTTGGTTTTGTGGGCGATGTTAATCCGGCGGAGGTAAATTCCGGATTCATAAGTAGCTTGATAGGAAGAGGTATAACACCTGTTTTCTGTCCTGTAACTTATGAGAAATCCGGGAACCTGCTTAATACCAATGCAGATACAATGGCCTCATCAATAGCAATTGCTATGTCCCATCATTACTACACCAGATTGGTTTATTGTTTTGAAAAAAAGGGTGTGTTGTATGATCAGGCTAATGAAGAGAGTGTAATTCCGCTGATTAATACGGAGGGTTACAACAGGCTAAAAAAAGAGGGTGTAGTGACTGCCGGTATGATTCCAAAGTTGGATAATGCCTATTATGCTTTAGAAAAGGGGGTCTCTGAGGTTTATATAAAGGAGTGGACTGCCATTGCTCATAAGGCTGGAACAATGTTAAAACTCTGATGAAAGATACTCTTTTAAGTCAAATGACTGCTAAAGCAGCAGGATTGCTGAGGGAGATGGTCTCAATTCCATCTTACTCCGGAGAGGAGGATGCTCTATCGGATTTGATAGAGAAAAAGCTTGGAGCGGAGGGTGTTGATGTGAACAGAGTGGGCAATAACCTGTGGGCACTTGCTTATCCTTATAATTCTGAGGCTCCTCTGCTAATGCTGAACTCTCATATTGATACTGTAAGACCGTCTCAATCATACACATTTGATCCGTTCAATTCATCTTCAGATAATAGTGTAATCCGAGGTCTTGGCAGTAATGATGCGGGTGCCTCTGTTGTGAGCATGATAGAGACATTCTTATATTTCAGAAAAAATGTTTTGCCATTCAATTTATTACTTGCAATCAGTGCAGAGGAGGAAAATTCCGGTCCTAACGGGATGAAGATGCTTTATCCCCTGTTACCTAAGGCTGACTGTGCCGTAATTGGTGAGCCGACAAAAATGGAGACAGCCATAGCAGAGAGAGGTTTGATTGTTATTGATGCTACTTCAAGGGGTGTGAGTGGACATGCTGCAAGAGATGAGGGTGTCAATGCAATTATGATTGCTCATGAAGATATTTCTAAATTAGCTTCATACAAATTTGACAAAGTATCACCTCTGATGGGAGAGGTGAAGATTAGTGTAACAAGGATAGAGGCCGGAAGAGAGCACAATGTAGTTCCTGACAGATGCACTTTTACTTTGGATATAAGACCCAATGATCAGTATTCTAATGAGGAGATATTTTATATCCTTGAAGATTTGCTTAAAAGTGACCTCAAACCAAGGTCGCTTGGGAACAGGTGTTCAAAAACACCGGATGGACATCAACTTATTGAGTGTGCCCGGAGATGCGGATTTCCACTATATGTATCACCCACAACTTCTGACTGGATAAGAGTGCCACTCCCCGCAATAAAGATGGGGCCTGGTGATTCCGGTCGCTCTCACAGGGCCGATGAGTATGTCACAGTTGAGGAGTTGCGGGAGGGGATCAAGGGTTATGTGACTTTCATAAACAATTTAAATCTTAAGAGATGAGTTTACTTTGGAGCAAAGGGAGTAATCCTGACTCAAAAGTCAGTGAGTTTACTGTTGGTAAAGACAGAGAACTGGATTTGCAGATGGCAGGATTTGATATTGAGGGATCCATAGCCCATGTCAATATGATTGCATCAATTGGCTTGCTGCCGGATGACGAGGCTGCTCTTCTTGTTGAGGAGCTTGAAAAAATGGCAGATGATGTTAAGAGAGGCTTTTTTATTCTTGAGGATGGAGTGGAGGATATTCATTCTCAGGTTGAGATAAACCTGACAAAACGGGTAGGAGAGATAGGGAAAAAAATTCACTCAGGCAGATCCAGAAATGATCAGGTACTTGTAGATATTAAGCTATTTCTTAAGAGTGAGATAAAAAGAGTCCTCAAACAGACAGATCTATTATTTGATACACTAATCTCACTTAGTGAAGAGCATAAGGATATTCTGATTCCTGGCTACACACACAGCCAGATTGCCATGCCATCATCAGCAGGATTATGGTTAGGCGGTTATGCCGAGACTCTCTCAGATGATCTCTGGCTCCTTCTGTCGGCCTGGAATATAGCAGACCAGAACCCACTGGGATCCGCTGCCGGATATGGAAGCTCCTTTCCACTGGACAGGGAGATGACCACTACTCTTCTTGGATTTGGAACTATGCATTATAACTCAGCAGCTGCTCAGATGAGCAGGGGGAAAACAGAGAAGAGTCTGGCTTTTGCGATATCTTCAATTGCTTCCACTTTGAATAAACTGGCCTCTGACTCAATACTTTTTATGAATGGTAATTATGGCTTTATCTCATTCCCGGATGATGTTACAACGGGGTCAAGCATAATGCCACATAAGAAAAATCCTGATGTATGGGAACTTATAAGAGGGCATTCCAACAGGCTGCAGAGCCTGCCCAATGAAATAACCATGATGACCACAAACCTTACTCACGGTTATCACAGGGATTTTCAGCTCCTGAAAGAGGTTTTGTTTCCCTCAATTAAAGTTGTTGTTGACATTATTGAGATGACAAATTTTATGCTCAAGAAAATGATAATAAAAAGGGATATTCTGGATGATAAAAAGTATGACTACCTCTTTACTGTTGAAGAGGTCAACAGGAGGGTAATATCGGGGACCCCTTTCAGAGATGCCTACAGGGAGGTGGGTGAAGAGGTTAATCAAGGCCGATTCATGGCTGAAAAGAGAGTTGCCCATACTCACGAAGGGAGTATAGGCAACCTGTGTAACGAACAAATAATAGTTAAATTTAAAACAATTGTCTCTATGTTTGGAAAGTAAAAAATTTTAGAATCCAAACGAGAATTCATATTTGCCAAACAACAGGAATGCAATTGCTAAAGTCAGGATAATATTAAATGTTTGAGCAATAAGGAATGCGGCTGTGTATCGGTTGTTCTCCTTCCCAAACACTTTTCTGAAATCGGTTTCAAGCCCGATGGCAACAAATGCAACGGAGAAGAGGGTCTCTCTAAGAGCTTTGGCTGCACCGCTCAATCCCTTCGCTGTAGCCGGCTCTAATAGAAAGCTGAAAACAACAGATGCCAGCATAAACCCGATTACAAATTTTGGAAACCTGTCCCATATTACTGATGCAGATGGTCTTAACTCCTTATTAGTTCCTTTCATTGACCAATAAATTGAAATAGCAAATGCGGCAACCCCCAAAAGTGCATTTTGAGAGGCTTTTATTATAACACTTTGTGATTCAGCAATATCTCCCAGGAATTTTCCGGAAGCAACAACAGCGCCTGTTGTGTCAATAGTACCCCCCAGCCATGCTCCTGCAACCTCTTGTGTTAATCCCATAAGCTTTGCAAGAAAAGGCATTAAGTACATCATCGGGACAGCTACAACCAGAACCAGAGAGACAACAAAAGAGAGTTTCTTTGAATCACCCTTCATTGCACCGCTTGCAGCAATTGCGGCTGATACCCCGCATATTGAAACAGCTGTTGAGAGGAGTACACCCATCTCCTTGTCAATACCCAGTTTCTTTGAAAGCCAGAAAGAGAAGTTCCATACCAGTAAAATAACAATTATTGCCTGAACCATTCCCAGAGAGCCTGCCTTCATTATCTCCCCGAATATTATAGTTGTGCCAAGAACAACAAGACCGGCCTTTATGAAAAATTCACTTCTTGCCGCCGGCTCCAGCCATTTTGGCAACCCAAAAACATTTCTTATTAGTAATCCAATTGCAACAGAAAAAAAGACAGCTTCAAAACCAATCTGTTTTATTGGTGCAAGAGTACTTATATATTGAGCAAGAAAAGATAATCCGTAAATAAAGATGAATGAGAGCGGGAACCATCTCATTTTAACATCAAGGAGCTTAAGCCCAATATAGCTCAGACCAAAGATTATCACGAATTTTGTTACTTCAAAAGGGACTTTGGCAAACCAGTCAGGGTATCCCTCAGGGAACTGATACTTCACCTTGCCCAGGGATGGTACAAAAATTACAAGAATAACAAGAATTGCACCCATAAATGTAGCAATCCAATCCTCATTCTTGAATTGCAAGAAGAATTTTTTCATATAAGTAAGTTTAGTGTTAGTTGACTTCGACTAGTACAAATATAATTTTATTATTTAAATAGTAAAACGGTTTACTAATTTAAATAAAAAAAAACTCCTCTTTTGCAAGAGGAGAATTGGGCTATGGCTCTCTTAGTCTCTCTCCGGCACTCTCCTTAACAGCTTTTTTCCAGATATCTGTATATCCCGGGAAATCGGGTACGGGAGGTATTTTGTCAGAGTGGCCATTATTTTTAAATGAACCGTCCGGATTTTGTTTTTTTGTATTACCATCCATATATTTAACCAGAAGATATTCATCCAGTTTTTTCCACTTATTAAAGAGTTCGTTTGCTGAGTTTACGGAAAATTCAGTCGTAAGGGGAGCAATTCTCTCCGGACTCTTTTTTAAAAATTCTGACGCTTTTTGATCTGTCTCAGCTACTCTCTTCATCATCTCTTTTTCATGAGTATCTATTATTGATCTAACTTCTGTTCCTATATGGTTGTATCTGAGATAGGCAAACTGAGCAATTCTGTTTGTTATCCAGAACATAGAGGTAGGGGAGTACTCCAGCATTGAGCCATTTCCAAGTCTGTAGTTATCCGAAATAGAAGTAGATGAGGTGTATACAGGGGTTAGAGGAGATGTGGCGGCATCGTCAACTGCAAACCAGAATATGCCTCCTATCTGATCAGGTATATTGGGTCTCGCCTCTCCCACAAACCAAAAGCCGGTCTGCTGTGTTGCGATAGCTCTTTCATTTATATATTTCTCTCCGTCAACCTCGAATCCCATTGGTCTCCATCTGTAAGGCAGGGCATTTCCACCTGCACCTATATCTTTTGTCATATCCATAGCTGTACCCTCGTAGTGATCTCTCATCATATCGGCTACATCCTTGACACCCAATTTTCTCTTGGCTTTAACATAAAGAGGCATTCTGTTTTTAAGATTATGTCCAAGTGCGTAGTCCAGATATTTACTCATATCCTCCTCTGCATATTTGTTAAAGAAGCTCCATACCCTTGCGTCACATCCCCTGACTGTTGCTCCATCTGCAGGACCATATGTATCGGCAAAACTGAACTCTTCATCGCCTCCTTTGTACAACCCCTGCTCTCTGGCGTGAGTTATTACATCCGGTGCATACAGGCAATTTTCCGGGTCGTTTTTTGGAAATGTTGTTATCCTTGCCTGGTTTGCATGACCTGAAATATATCCGTCAGGTATTCGAATAGCAACCCAGACAGCTCCTTTGTTAATGTTTTTCCCGTCAACCACTTTTGGAGCCTTCCCTATTATCTCAAGAAACCAAACCTCACTCTTATCTGCGATGGATATTGATTCTCCTGAAGATGCATAACCATATTCATTAGCAAGAGTTGTTATCACATTTATTGCCTCCCTTGCAGTTTTAGCTCTTTGCAGAGCAATATACATAAGTGATCCGTAGTCAACTATACCCTGAGGATCATATTGAGACTCCAGACCGCCCCAGGTTGATTCACCTATAACAACCTGATGCTCGTTCATATTACCAATTACATTATATGTTTTTTCTGCCTGAGGAATTTTGCCAAGATACCTCTCCTTTCCCCACTCATATATATCAAGCGTGGAGTTTTTCTGGTATCTGCTTGCAGGATAGTGTACAAGTACACCATATCTGGTGTGAGAATCAGCAGAGTAGCTTACCATGTTGCTTCCGTTAACAGATGCCCCGGATGTTATTAAAAGATTTGTACAGGCAAGGCCGGAATAGGCGCTAAGAGTTATAAAAGCTAATAATGCAACGATTTTCTTCATATTTTCATAAAATTTGGGCTAAGATAATAAGAAATTCAATTCAAATTTTTTTGGAGAATTGAAAAAAGTCCCTACCTTTGCAGCCCGTTTGAGAAAAAACGGATAGTTCATTGACATTTTGAGAG
>WARP01000046.1_pt1 | contig 27961 bp, 22 predicted proteins | sample 4769151 | NCBI WGS metagenome assembly WARP01 (sample SAMN08893023, study PRJNA449175) | gut metagenome | isolation source: rumen sample fed with dry roughage | host: cow | place: India: Nagpur | collected 2016
GTCTTTTGATTTTATGAGCGATGCACTTTACAACGGTACGCGCTTTCGTGTGCTCAATATCATTGACGAAGGCGTCAGGGAAGCCTTGGATATCGTGATTGATACCTCACTGCCGGCCACCAGAGTGGTGAGAACGCTGGAGCAACTTAAAGCAGAAAGAGGCCTGCCTAAAATGATTCGCGTGGATAATGGTAGTGAAATGACGTCGCTTGCTTTTACACAGTGGTGTGAAGCACATGGCATCAAGATTTGTTATATTGAGCCAGGCAAGCCAAACCAAAATGCTTATATAGAGCGATTTAATCGCAGTTATCGCACCGAAGTCCTGGACCCGCATTTGTTCTCATCGCTGGATCAGGTGCGAGACCTCAGTTGGGCCTGGATGTTAAGTTATAACGAGGAACGACCCCATGAGTCATTGGGTAACTTACCACCCAGTGAATTTAAACGACAGTTAGCAGCAGAAGTCTCTAGTTATGAACTGTGCGCTTGACGGTAAGCTTACGGCGCCTGCCCAAGCAAATCTGGGCACCATGTACGCCAATGGCCATAGTGTCCATCAAAATTATGCCGTTGCCCGTATCTGGTATGAAAGAGCGGCAGCACAAGGTGACGCAGATGGCCAGTATAATCTGGGCACCATATACGCTGATGGTAACGGTGTGCCTGTAGATTATAAGAAAGCCCGTCAATGGTATGAAAAAGCCGCAGCACAAGGTCATCCGCATGCCCTGTTAGGTCTGGGCAACATGTACGCCAATGGTCATGGTGTCCGTAAAAACCATGCCAAGGCAAAAGAATGGTTTGCCAAATCGTGTGACGAAGGTTTGCAAGATGGCTGTGATGCTCATCGAAGCCTAAAGTAATCAACACACTACTTCACCTCGAAATGAAACATTTGCATCAACAAAGGCTGTATGCCGCCCTTTCCTGGCAAACGTTCCTTTCCGGAAAAGCGTCCTGGATTTCTGGTAATAAATCCCCAAAATTCCAAAAATCGCTTAATAAACATAGCCAGCGCCTGTTCAAGATTCTCAACCAGTTGCGCATGACGTTTAACCCACTGCCAGCTTAGCAGCCTGGTGCCACATAAATGGTGGCATGGGTGTTTTTAAGCGCCAGGTGATATTCATGGGTTGTGAGCCTGTGTGTGAAATATACTCAACCTCACCAAAATTCACAAATCCCATCGTTCGTTTGTACTCATCCTTGGTTTGTTCACGAACGAATAAAAATAGCCTTTTGTTTAATTGCTTATGCTGAATATATGTGGCCCCTTTTCCATGATCCGGGCGCGCACTGTTTTGTGACTGCCAATGAAACAGATGCTCATTGATTGCATAATCATGGTACATCGTTGTTGGTGAAAATTGCTTTTCATTTTTGTTTAACGTCACAAACAATAACTCGATATTCTGATCTTTTATTTCTAGCACCCCTTCCCTAGCAGGCGCTTGTCGCTCAAAAGTAGAAGCACCAAAAGCCACTAAAATTTGCTCACGCGCATATCGTGCATGGAGACTTAAAGGAACCCCTGGTAAATTCGGCAGCTCATTTTGCTCATGTTGTATTCGATCCAACAATAAAGTCAAAAGATCTGACAACTCAGATTTTAAAGCCGGAATATCAAACGTTTTCAAACTATCTTGCAACGTTGAAAACCCAACTTCTACGCCGGATTTTTGCCAAAAATCATAATGACACATCAACGCCATACGCGGACTCATTTCTTCTTTCAGCTTAAAGTCATGCTGACATAAATTTCTGACAAAACACAAATAGTCATAAGCATCAGTAGATAAAAGCCGTGTTTTAATCGCCCTTTCAAAATTGCTTAACACCGATTGACTGATATTTCCATTGACATCAGTTTGCTCAGCTTTAATGAGCAAGCCGGTAAAGCTACCCAATTTATATAAATCGTTCAAGTCAATAAATGGGTAAATTTTTAAAAAATTGCTTAGGCTAAGTGGAAAAGTTGTTTGCTGAGAATATTGCCGTATCAACCCCACTAATCTATTTGTATTTAAACTGGCTTGCCGAATATTTTTTAATACAATTTCCTGAGATCGCTTAGTCAGTTCAATGCGACACCCAAGGGGTACATGTGGAAACCCTTGTTTAATTTCCTCAACAACAGCCTTATTAGTTTTACCGACCAAAGCACGAAATTTATTCGAGAAATCATACTCAGGTCTTGAGTTCCCAATAAAATCCAACACCGTACAACATTCTTTCTCATCAGACAATCGCAATCCACGACCCAGCTGTTGTAGAAAAACGGTCAAACTTTCAGTTGGCCGTAAAAACAGCAAGGTATCCACCTCAGGTATATCCACCCCTTCATTGAAAATATCTACAACACAAAGAACATTAATTTGCCCAGATCGAATGGCTTGTTGTTTTTGTTGACGCTCATGACGATTATCGCTAGTAAGCACATCACTAGGAATGCCTTTCAGCAAGAATTGGCGACACATATAATTCGCATGATCTTTACTCACACAAAAAGCCAATGCTTTCATTTTGCTCGTATCAGTAATAATTTCCTGCAGACTCCTAACAATCTTATTCACGCGTTGTTGATTATGAGTATAAACATTGCTTAATTGCGCAATATCATACCGACCGCGACTCCAACTGATATTTCTTAAATCAGTATCATCATCAATCGCAAAATATTGAAAAGGACTAAGATGACGTTGATTAATGGCCTCGGGCAAACGGATTTCTGCGGCGATCACACCACAAAAATCAGACAAAATATCGACGCCATCATGACGCTCTGGTGTTGCAGTTAATCCAAGTAAAATTTCTGGTTTGAAGTAATTAATGACCGTACGATAGCTACTGGCGGCAATATGATGCACTTCATCTATCACAATATAATCATAATAATCAGGGGTTAAGCTTAAAGCCGCTAGTTGATTATTTAATGTTTGAATTGAAGCAAACAACTGATGATAATGATCGGGTTGATAAGCACCCACCCAGATTTCACCAAAATGACCATTTTTAAGCACCCCTCTGTAAGCCTCTCTGGCTTGCTTCAAAATTTCTTCACGATGCGCAATAAATAAAAATTTAGCCTCTGGTTTTTGCTTTACAAATCGAGCAAAATCAAACGCTGAAATAAGTGTTTTTCCGGTTCCTGTTGCCGCGACAACCAGGTTCCTGAATCGTTGATGCAAATTACGCTCCACCAACAATTGTTCTAAGATTTCTTGCTGATGAGCAAATGGTTTTATGTCAAAAAAATGCTGCTTACTAGCAGACTGTCCACCACGAGCTTCTTGTAAAGCTTGCTTCAACTTACCAACGCTTTCCACCTGACCATCAAAAACCTCAAAATCATTGGAAGCCCAGTAAGTTTCAAAAGTGCTAATTGATTTATTAATAATATGCGGAATTTCTTGAGATGTAATTTTCAAGTTCCATTCAAGACCACTGGTTAAAGCAGAATGCGATAAATTTGAAGACCCAATATATCCAGTATTAAATCCTGTATTTCTTATAAACAGATAACTTTTAGCATGTAAACGCTCACGCTGTGTGTTGTAGCTAAGCCGAACCTCTGTATTGGGCAAACTAGCCAGAAACTCAACAGCCTTGGCATCGGTTGCACCCATATAAGAAGTCGTAATCACCTTCAATTCACGGCCACTTTTCGTGAACGCTTCCAACTCTTTACTGAAAATACGAATGCCCGTCCATTTAATAAATGAAACAAGCCAATAAATTTTGTCAGAAGACAGTATTTCTCTTTTGATTTCAGAATCTAACGACAAGCCAGCATTACTACCACTAAACAACTCACTTTGACTTAACCCTGTTAAAGGGAATACATCATCGACATATTTATTAAAATCAGCAGCAATCGGATTCTCTTTCTCAAACAAAGCAGTCAGAATTTTACCCTGACAATCAAGCAAATTATCATCAATGAAATCCTTATCATTCAGTTTGTTTTTCAACCAAAACAATAGTTCATTTGATAACTGGACTTGTTGCTGGACCTGATTCTCACCACTAGGAATTGAGGAAATAGCATACTCAAAAACATGGCATAAAAACCTAGAAAGCCACATTGATGCTTCAGCAGGCTCAAGCTCTCGCTCCCCAACATAAAATTTGTCTCGATTTAAACGTTTTGTAATGAGTTGAGTAATAAGCTGCTCATAAATCCCGATCTGTTGCATATGATGTTTTGCTCTTTATTAAAATAAATCCATTGCAATAAATCAAACAGTTTATACACGGCAAGTAATCGTGATTCGCTGCTTCATTGGATTAGCCATGTCAAAAACTGTTCGATTCATCAAGCGGTTTAGCCTACCCACGCCCCACAAACGGCATCTTCGTTGCCATAATCGTCACAAACTGCACATTGGTTTCCAGCGGGAAATCGGCCATGGTACGAACGGTTTGTGCCACATGGGCCACATCCATAATCGGCTCGGCCATGATTTCACCATTGGCCTGCAAAATGCCTTGCTTCATTCTTTCAGTCATATCGGTGCCGGCATTACCAATATCAATCTGGCCGCAGGCAATATTGTAGGCACGGCCATCCAGGGAAATGGTTTTGGTCAGGCCGGTAACGGCATGTTTGGTGGCCGTGTAAGCAATCGACATGGGGCGTGGTGCTGTGGCTGAGATAGAACCATTGTTAATAATACGGCCCCCCTGCGGATTCTGATGCCGCATCACATGAAAAGCGGCCTGGGCGCACAGGAACATGCCCGTCAGGTTTACATCCACTATGTCACGCCACTCTTGGGTGGAAAACTCATCAATCGGTACCGCTGTACCACTTTTGCCCGCATTATTGAACAGCACATCCACCCGGCCATATTCACGCTGGGCCTGCTCAAACAAGGCTTTCACTTCGTTTTCCTTGGTCACATCGGTAGGCACCACCAGGGCCCTTACCGCATCCAGTCCGGCTGCCGTACGTGTTTGCTCCAGAACTTCCTGCCGTCTTCCGGCCAACACCACCCGGTAACCTGCGCTCAATAACTCCAGTGCCACCGCCCTGCCAATCCCCGAGCCTGCTCCTGTGACCACCGCTACTTTATGGTTTGAAATATTCATTGTTATATTCTCCATCATGTTTTACTTGGCAATGCTACCAAGAATGGGGCGTGATGACACCACTTACTGATGTTTAGCGCGGACTTTTTTCCTGTTTATTGTAAATAATGCGTAATTTTTTGTTATCCTTGCTACTTGTAAAAAAATGGACGCCTCACCATGAAGAAATACCCCGGTAATGTATTTATGATTATCGCTCCCAGCGGTGCCGGAAAATCAAGTCTCGTTAATGCCCTGCTGAAAAATGACATGGGTATTGAACTATCTGTTTCATGTACCACCCGCCCGCCCCGGCCAGGCGAGGTAAACGGTCGTGAATACCATTTCATCACTGTAGAAGAATTCAAGGCCCTGCAAGAAAACAATGATTTGCTGGAGTGGGCTGAAGTGCATGGCAATTTTTATGGCACGCCCAAAACCTTCATCAAGCAGGCAATTGCTGCCGGCAAGGATGTCTTGCTGGAAATTGACTGGCAGGGAGCCCGCCAGGTAAGGCAACAATTTGCTGAAGTAACCGATATCTTTATTTTGCCGCCTTCTATTGAAGAGCTGGAAAACAGGCTTACCCGCCGTGGACAAGACGAGCCAAGCGTGATTGCCCGCCGCTTATTGGCGGCCGGAGGCGAAATCGCACACGCTCCAGAGTGTGAATATGTTATCATTAACAATGATTTCGACGTCGCACTTCATGAGCTGCAGCAAATAGTTGCTACCGCTCGTTTACGCTATGCAGCACAAGCTGCAAGACACGAAAAGCTGTTCGCCGAACTGGGCATTTCAGATGCCTCTTCCAAGTAGGCCTACTATTATTTTCCCACTATTTTTCAGGTTATCAAATGGCACGAATTACCGTTGAAGACTGCTTAAAACAAATTCCAAACCGCTTTAGCCTGACGCTGGCGGCCACTTACCGTGCACGCGAACTGGCACAAGGCCACGAACCTCGTCTGGAAAGCAACAAAGACAAACCCACCGTGCTTGCATTGCGTGAAGTTGCAAGCGGCGTAACCGGTGTTGAAATGCTGCGTAAAGTACCCACCTGAATCAATAAGCAGCAAGGATTAACACACTATGACTTTTAAAGGGATCAAGGGCGCTTCATCCACTATTTTGCATGCATTGCGTGCCGGGTCACCCTTTAAAAGAAAACAGAAAGAATCCCCACCTGCTGAAAATTCCACCAAGCTGGAATCAGGCAAACCGGTACCGGCCAATGATCCATCAATTGCCTCATTGGCCAAACTTACCGACATGCTGTCAAACTACATGGACAGCAAGGATATTGAAAAGGTACGTGAAGCTTACCGCTTTGCAGACCAGGCACACCTTGGGCAATTTCGCTCCAGTGGTGCTCCATACATTACCCACCCCATTGCCGTTACCGAAATATGCGCCAGCTGGAAACTAGACGTTAATGCCCTGATGGCAGCCTTGCTGCACGATGTTATCGAAGACCAGGGTGTACTGAAGTCTGAACTGGCTGAAAAATTCAATCCTGATGTTGCCAATCTGGTTGATGGCCTGACCAAGCTCGAAAAGCTGAACTTTGCCACCAAAGCCGAACAGCAGGCAGAAAGCTTCCGTAAAATGCTGCTGGCCATGGCCAAAGACGTACGTGTCATTCTGATCAAGCTGGCCGATCGCCTGCACAATATGCGCACCCTTGACGCGGTAGACCCAGCCAAACGGCGCCGCGTGGCTAACGAAACCCTGGAAATCTATACCCCTATTGCCCATCGTCTGGGCCTTAACTCCCTGGTACGGGAGCTTCAGGATTTATGTTTCGAAGCCAGTTCGCCCAACCGTTATTCTGTACTGTACAAAGCCGTCATGGCGGCTCGGGGTAACCGTCGCGAAGTCTTAACCAAAATCACCGACAATATCACTACCGCCATGCCAGCCCAAGGCATAGAAGCTGAAATTTCCGGTCGTGAAAAATCCCTGTTCAGCATTTATAAAAAAATGCGTGAACAAAAAAAATCATTTTCCGATGTGCTGGATATCTACGGCTTCCGGATTATTGTTCACACCCTGCCCGAATGTTATCTGGCCCTGGGTGTCATTCACCAGTTGTATCGCCCGGTACCCGGCAAATTCAAAGACTATATTGCCATCCCCAAACTTAATGGCTATCAGTCTTTGCACACCACCCTGGTGGGACCTTATGGTACCCCCATTGAATTCCAGATACGTACCCGTGACATGGATCATATCGCCGAAAAAGGCGTAGCCTCTCACTGGATATACAAAAATGACGATATCTCGCTAAATGACCTGCAAAAACAAACCCATCGCTGGCTGCAATCGTTACTGGATATCCAAAGCCAAACCGGCGACTCAGGCGAGTTCCTAGAACACGTCAAGGTAGACTTGTTCCCTGATGCAGTTTACGTGCTTACCCCCAAAGGCAAGATTATTTCCCTGCCTCGCGGTGCCACACCCATCGATTTTGCTTACCTCATCCATACCGATATCGGCAACCACGCGGTTTCTGCCAAAATCAACGGTGAATTCGTCCCTCTCAAAACAGAGCTTAGCAGTGGCGACAGGATTGAAATCATTACTTCCCCTGCTTCGGTACCTAGCACCCAATGGCTGAACTACGTGCGCACGGGCAAGGCACGCTCTGAAATCCGTCATTTCCTTAAAACGGTCAAATATAGCGAGTCTATCCAGTTTGGCGAGAAACAACTCTTGCATGCCCTGCAAGAACTGAATATCCCCATGCCTCCTAAAGATGATCCGCAATGGGAAAAATTGGCCAAAAGCACGGGCGCCAGTTCAATTGATGAAATCATGGCTGATATCGGCTTGGGTCGTCGCCTGGCCGCCGTGGTTGCACGACGCTTTCTTGTCGATAACGAAATCGTGGCTACCAGTGCCGCAGTCATCGACGAAATCTCCGCAGCCAAAACAGGGACTATTTTCATACAGGGCAATGAAGGACAAGCCGCACAGCTATCCAACTGCTGCTGCCCGATTCCCGGTGATGTGCTTATTGGCTGCATTCGACCCGGCCAAGGACTGGTCGTTCACACCGAGGACTGCCCTGCAGCCCTTCGCCAACGTGCCCGAGAACCGGAACGCTGGGTCTCTTCGGTTAGCTGGGACCAGGAAACCGCCAAGCACCTGCCCACCCGTCTTGAAATTACCATCAAGAATGAAAAAGGGGTATTGGGACGCATCGCGGCTCAAATTGCCACTGCCGACTCAAACATCATCCAGATGTCAATGAACGAAGAAGCCCTGGAAACCGCAACTATCCAAATTACCATTCAGGTAGATGACCGCAAGCACCTGGCCAAGGTCATCCGCCTGGTAAGGCATGTACCTCAGGTTACCAAAATTGTAAGGGTCAAAGGCTAAGCAGACGGGCTGGTGCTTTGTATCCTGCCCGCCTGTAAGACCAATTGCTGCTGGCAGCGGCTGGCAAGCGTTGCATCATGGGTAACCAAGACCAGAGTGCTGCGTTTTTCCTGGTGCAAGGCAAACATCAAATCCATGATATTCGCGCCCGTCGTGGCATCCAGGCTACCGGTGGGCTCATCAGCAAACAAAATAGCCGGCTCAACCACAAAAGCACGCGCCAGAGCCACACGCTGGCGCTCTCCACCAGACAGGGTCTTGGGATAATGATGGGAACGTCCGGCAAGGCCTACGCGCTCCAGCATGACCCAAGCAGCCTCTCTGGCGCGCTTACCCTGCAGTTCCAGAGGCAGCATAACATTTTCCAGGGCTGTCAAGTTAGGCAGCAATTGAAAAGACTGGAACACAAAACCAACATGATACGCCCGCAACTGGGCCCGCTGGTCTTCATCCAGCATAAACAGGTCCTGTCCCATCAGGTGCACGGTACCTTGGCTGGGCACATCAAGGCCAGCCAAAATACCCAGCAAGGTAGATTTGCCAGAACCAGAACTTCCGGTAATTGCCAGTGTCTTACCTTTTTCGAGTGAAAAAGAAATATCTTCTAAAATACGAAGCTGGCCATTGGCATCCTCAACCACTTTATTCAGACCATTTACTTCCAGGGCAAATATGTTTTTCATAAATCAACTACTCAAATTATGTCTAACGCTATTTATGTGCGCCGCTACCTTTCAACTTGCACATGCACAAAACACCAGCAGCAAGACAATACTGGTTATAGGAGACAGTTTATCAGCAGAATATGGCATTGAAAGGGGCAAAGGATGGGTGGAAATAATTAAATCCGATTTCCTTGGCGATCATGAGGATTATGCAATCATTAATGCCAGCATTAGCGGTGATACAACCAGTGGGGGACTGAGCCGCCTACCGGCCTTGCTGGCGCAACACCAACCTTCTGTAGTGATTATAGAACTGGGTGCCAATGACGCGCTGCGGGGCCTTTCGCTAGAAGCCTCCAAAAACAATCTGGGTAAAATGAGTGAATTAAGCAAACAGGCGCAGGCCAACGTGGTCATTGTGGGCATGCAGATCCCCCCTAATTTTGGGCCTGTATATTCTCAACAGTTCAAGGAAATGTTTGGTCAGGTAGCCAACGAACAAAATGCCTTGCTGGTGCCTTTCTTGTTTGAAAATTTTGCCCTGGATAAAAGCATGTTCCAGGATGATGGTATTCATCCTAACGAATCAGCCCAAAAAACCATGGCAGAAAATGTCTGGGCCGTATTAAAACAAGCCATTAATTAAAAAACATCTTTAATAAACCAGCTCATTGATGGGCATCAGGCATACCGTTTAATACCTGGCCTTACTAATAGAAAAACCCCAAAAAACTGACATTACATCAGCTTTTTGGGGTTTATTCATTCAAGAGCAACAAAAAGGCTGGCGCAATTAAACAAGCGCCTATCGTTTTTATTCTCCCACAATCACTTTCTCGGCATCGGGAAATACCTGAACCTCATGATTTGCCCGCAACACGTTGGTAACACCTTTGGCTACTTCAAGGGCAACCCCTGATTCCAGACCCGGTTGCAGGAACTGCGTAAACAACATTTTCATTTCCGGATTGCCTTCAGAAACTTTTTCAACCTGGGCAATCACGTAACCGTTAGGTGTTGTGGTACCCACAAAAGAAGGCAGCTTGTCGGTTGGTGCAGCCATGATTGTATTCAACATTGTTTGGGGCAACTGATTGCTCATCATGCGACTGATGACTGTTTCAGGACCAAAGCCGGTAGAAGTGGCAACACCGTTTTCCTGCAACATTTTCAACTCTTCCTCACCGGCAAGCTTGGCCTGCTCCAGCGCTTTTTCGTTCTTGAGAATAGCCTCTACCTCGGTTTTGACAGTGTCAAGTGCCGGGATCGTGGCAGGCACTTCCTGCGCCACACGAACGACCAGCAATTCCGAAGGTGAAATTTCAATAACGCCAGAGTTGAGTTTCTGTTTCAGGACTTCATCAGAGAAAAGGACTTCACGAACCCGTGGCGACTCGAAGTATTTGGCATCGGCACTGGCTGAAGCGGCATTATCACTAACCTGTTTGTCTGTCAAAAGCTGGTCACGGGCCACGCCATTAACGGTTTTCAGTTCCAGTTGAAGGCTATCAACAACTCCTTGCAGTGATGAACGGTCGTCGTTTACCTGCTGGGTCAGGCCAGTGGCAAGTTCAGCAAATTTTTCTGATGCGAGTTGAAGACGAATTTCTTCCAGGACGTCATTCTTGATGGCTGAAAGTGGTTGAACAGCACCTTCGTCAATCTTGACTACCTGGATAATATGATAGGAATTACCCACTTTGACGGGATCGGTAACACCGGGTTGCGTCAGGGAAAAAATAGCCTCATCCAGGACGGGAATATCACCCTTGGCTAACAAGCCCAGGCTACCATCCAGATTTTTGGTACCGACATCATCCGAATATTGTTTTGCCAGCGCAGAAAACTTTGCAGGATCTGCCTTGGCCTGTGCTGCCACATCCTGCGCTTTTTTCAGGATTTCTGCTTCGGCTGCGGCATCGGCACTTGCGGGAATCATGACTTGAATATGATTGACCTCACGGCGCTCTTGCTTGGTGTATTTGCCAATATTGGATTTGTAATAGGATTCGATATCGGCCTCGGAAACTTCAGGCACTGATTTTAATGCCGCATCCTGGTTAAGGATAATATATTGAACATCCACATAGCGGGGAACTTCAAGTGTCTTGCTGTTTTTCTCGTACCACTGCTTGATATCTTCATCAGTAACCGTGACATCTTGCAGGAAGGTAGACGCTTCAAATTCTTTCAGGCTAACCGTACGCTCTTGAACCATCGCCAATTGCAACAATTCAAGTGTTTTTCCCGGCACAGAAACAGATTGAGCAATAGGCTCAAGCACATGGGCAAAGGCCAGGTTCTGGCGCACATAAGCTTCGTATTCTATGTCCTTGATGCCGTTAGCAGCAAGAAACTCATTGTATTTCTGGGGAGAATACACCCCGTTTTCATGAAACTGGGGATTGGAGCCAATAGCATTGCGAACCATATTGTCAGTCGCATTGAAGTGACCGTCGATCATTTCCTGTTGCAGCACCTGGGTGTCGATAAGCTGATTCAGCCAGGCTTGGCGATTGGCTGGTGTATCCACTTTGGATACATCAAAGTTCGCGCCAGACTCCATTCTCATTTGATCCAAACGGGCACGCCATGATTGGTTAAACTGCTCTTGGGTAATATTGGTATCTCTGATAGCGGCCAATTTAACATCGTTGGAAACGAAGCTTTGGTAATCGGCCACGCCAAAAAAAACAAATGACGGGACCACCAAAATAATTAACATTGCCAGTACAATACGTTGGTGTTTTCGGATAAATTCAAACATTAAGCTCTCAACTCAGACTGCGAAAAACAGAATATACATTATAAATGCTGCTGATGGAAAAACGGGTCTCCCATTTTAGTCTTTTTCACTTTTAAAATAGACATTTCAGCCATATTTTATGAAAAGTTGCTTTTAAAGCAGCTTATATCTTCCTACAATACGATAATCCCAGTCTTGAAACCCACCTTTGTAAAATTCTCATGTCAGCCAAAAATACCTTCGAATGGCGCTATCCGCGCCTGATTGCTCACCGTGGCGCTGGCTATCTGGCCCCTGAAAACACCCTGGCCGCCATGCGTTGCGGCCATGAATACGGTTTTTCCATGGTCGAGTTTGATGTCAAGCTCAGCCAGGACAATGTGCTTGTTCTAATGCACGATGATACGGTAGACCGCACATCAAACGGCATTGGTCTTGCCGCCAGCAAAACCTTCAGGGAACTGTCCGAACTGGATTTTGGAGGATGGCATTCCGCCTTCTATACCGGGGAACAAATTCCCACATTCCTTTCGGTGGCCCGTTTCACCCAGGAAAACAATATTTTCTGCAATATTGAAATCAAGCCCTGCCCAAACCGTGAAACGGAAACCGGCATCCTGGCAGCCAAGGCGGCACAGCAATGGTGGCATCACTCCGATCTGGTGCCCCTGATCTCTTCTTTTTCGCTTGAATCATTGGCGGCGGCACAACAAACCGCCCCCGAGCTGCCTCGCGCCTTCTTAACCGAAGACCTGCCCGATAATTTTAACGAAATTCTTGAAGAGCTCGATTGCGTGGCCATCAATCTGAAACAAAGCCTGCTGGACCAGGAAAAAATTGAGCGCATTCACCAGGCTGGCTACAAGGTTTGTGCCTGGACAGTCAATGACTACCAACGCGCCAAACAATTATTGCATTGGGGTTGCGATGCCCTGTTTACCGACGAACTGCTCCGGGTAACCCCCGATTTGGCTTGACAGCCAGTATTAACCACAAGGATATATTTTGTTCAGTTACCGCCACGCCTTTCATGCAGGCAATCATGCTGATGTTTTAAAGCATTCCGTTTTGTTGCATATTTTGCATTACTTCAACAAAAAGGAAACCCCTTACTGGATCATCGACACTCACGCGGGCGCCGGTATCTATGACCTTGAAGATGCCTGGGCGGAAAAAACCGCCGAATTCAGGGAAGGTATTGCCCGCATTTGGGACAACACCGACCTGCCCGAGGACCTGCAGGTATATATTGACCATATCCGCAACCTGAACGACGGTGAAGATCTGGTTTATTATCCGGGTTCCCCCTGGATCTCCCTTGAACTGTTACGCCGCAAAGACCGCCTGCACCTATTTGAACTGCATCCCACCGAGATTGAAGTGCTCAGGGATAACATTGATCAACAAGGCAAGGAAATTGCACGGCAAGTCACGATTTTTGAAAAAGACGGCTTTTCGGGCCTGAAGTCGCAACTGCCTCCTGTGCCACGAAGAGGCATTGTCCTGATTGACCCTTCCTATGAAGACAAAATGGATTACCGCCATACCGTAACAGCTATCAAAGACGGGCTGAAACGATTTGCCACCGGTTGCTATGCCGTTTGGTATCCGCTGGTCAATCGCAAGGAAGTGCATGATATGCTTCGGCAACTTGAAAAACTGCCTGACACCAACTGGGTAAACGCTTCCTTGTCAGTCAAAAAACCGGCTGCCGATGGCTACGGCCTGCATGGAAGCGGGATGTTTATTATTAATCCGCCTTACACCCTGCATGCGGCACTGGAAAAAAGCCTTCCTTATCTGGCCAAGCACTTGGCCCAGGACGATTCAGCCACGTTCAGCCTTACTCGTCAGGGTAACTAATCTCAAGGATGTCCAGCTCGTCCATGCCTGAAGGCGTACGCAAGCCAATTGTGTCGCCTTCCCTGGCCTTGATAAGGGCCCGGGCTACCGGGGAAATCCAGCTGATTTTCCCCTGCAGGGGCTCGGCCTCGTCAACCCCAACAATAGTTACCTTGTGCTCCTCACCGGCTTTGTCAACATATAGTACCGTGGCACCGAAAAACACCTGGTCTTTATTGGGCTGGGTAGAAGGATCGACCACCTCGGCAACCTCCAGCCTTTTGGTCAAAAAGCGGATACGGCGATCTATCTCGCGCAGTCTTTTCTTGCCGTACAGGTAATCACCGTTTTCCGAGCGGTCACCATTGGCCGCTGCCCAAGAAACGATTTGCACGACATCAGGCCTCTCTGTATTGACCAGATGCGCCAGCTCCTCACGCAAAGCCGCATAGCCATATTTGGTGATGTAATTTTTAGTGCCTGCCGGCAAAGCCAATGCCTGGCCGTCAACACCATCATCGTCATCTTCCTGATCGGATTCTTTAACAAAAGCCTTGTTCATGATTTAAATTAACTCCTCCCAGATGGGTGTAAGCCCGCTGGGCAAAGGGGGAAGCTTGCCAAGATCCATGCTGCTTTCAGAGGGGCTGTGAAAATCGGAACCGCAAGAAGCAAAAAAACCGTACTGGCGGGCGATATGGGCATACTGGTGATATTGGTCTACGGTATGCGAACCGGTAACCACTTCAATACCCCTGCCTCCCATTAACTTGAAGGTTTTGTATAAGGTCGTAAATTCACTGCGGGAATACTTATATCTGCCGGGATGGGCAATCACGGCAATCCCGCCCGCCTGGTTGATCCAGCTAATGGCTTCTTCAAGACTGGCCCACTCACCTGCCACATAACCAGGCTTGTTATCTGCCAGGTATTTGTCAAAAACCTCTTGCATACTCTTGCAATGGCCCGTTTCCACAATATATCGGGCAAAGTGTGTACGGCTTAGCAAGTTGGGGTTATCCGCGTATTTCAGGGCTCCCTCATAAGCATTCATGATGCCGAATTGCGCCAGCTTGTCTGACATTTCATGTGCCCGCAACTCACGGTCATCACGAATACGGTTCAGGCCGGCATTCATTGTTTCATTTCCAGGATCGATGCCCAGGCCCACAATATGCAAGGTTCTTTCTGCCCAGGTAACTGAAATTTCAATACCCGGTATATAAGTCATGCCAAGCTCGCTGGCTGCACGCGCGGCCTCTTCCTGACCACCCACCTCATCATGGTCGGTCAGGCTCCAGACATTCACCCCATTACCGGCCGCACGTGCGGCCACTTCAGTGGGGCTTAACACCCCATCTGAAACGGTTGAATGACAATGCAGGTCTACATTCAATCTGACCAAGCTATCCATACTATTTTCCTACCGGCTAAAATGTTTCAAGAAAGCAAAAACTCGCGTACTGTCCGGATTTGTGCCTCGGGCATAAGTGTAGGCGCATGGCCCACTTCGGGAATTTCCACCATCTGGCTGTTTTTATTCTGTTCCAGCATTAGAGCCACAGATTCACGACTTAACAAATCGGAGTTTTCACCCCGCAATATCAAAATGGGGCAATCAATGGCTTTGTATGATCGCCACAGGTAAGCTTCCGCCGCAGCAAGCGCTTCTTCACTTTCCTGTTCTTTAAATGTCTGGGCTATACGGACATCGTAATGACTTTTCCAGACGTTGTCCTTAAATTTAATCACACTCTTGGTAAATTCAAGCCATTGCGCTTCGTTTAGCGGACCAAAAGAAGCCGCGTTAGTTTTCATATATGCAACCGCGCTTTCAAGGCTTTCAAACGACAAAGCGGTTCCCACATAAGCACCTATGCGACGGATGGATGCCAGTTCTATTTTAGGCCCCACGTCATTCAGAATCATCTTGTTCAGGGCCAGGCCGGTATTACCCGGCATGGCTTCATGACGGGGCTCCTGGTTGCCAATATAAAGGTCTGCATTACGCACCATCCCGGCAAACACCATGCCAATCAGGCCCCCCATAGAGGTACCAATCCAATCCAGGGTTTTGGCATTAACGCGTGCCAACAAAGTGAAGATATCGGAAACATACTGCGGTACTGCATACAGAGAAGGATTAGACAAAAAATCAGAGGCTCCCCTGCCTGCGATATCCGGGCACACCACACGATATTCAGCAGACATGGCACGCGCAATATCATCAAAGTCACGGCCGGTTCGGGTCAAGCCATGTACACACAACAGAACACGGTCATTGTCAGGATCCCCCCATTCCCAGTAAGCCATGCGATGCACGCCTGCCTTACTGACGCAATTGACATAATTCAAACGTGGTGATTGCATGACTTTCCTCCAAAGGATACAGATAATGATTATCAGTAGTATATGCTGAGGCTAGCGGGCATGCCAATAGCGTTTTGCTGCCCTGCGCGTGGCAAGCAGGCCAAGCCCCTGGATTGAAGAACGAACGGTAACCGCACCATCCCTGTCAGTACGCCAAAAAACACTGCCCGCACCTTCCCAGCGCTGCTGGACTTGCCTGTGCGGATGGCCGTAACGGTTCAGATAACCGTTCTGGACAATCGCATGATCGGCTTGCAGGGCCTGAACAAACGCTGGCGAAGAAGAGGTGTTGGCCCCATGATGCGACACTACCACGATGTTGACCTTTTCAAGCCCAAGCTGAACCAGTTCATTTTCCTGTTCAATATGAATATCACCGGTTAACAAGGCGCTGTGCTCACTGCCCTGCACATGCAACACACAACTTTGTCCATTGCCGCTTACATTTGGCAAAGGCAGCTGCCCGCTATTCATGAAAGCAAAACTGACCCCATCAAAGCTAAAGTCCTGTCCCTGCCCACAAGGCAGATAGGCCAGGTCCCGGTTTCGCAGCTCATATTGGCGGTCCATACGCCTTTCTTCTTCAGCCAAAAACCGGTCAAGCCCGAATGAAGCATACGCCATGCCAGTATCGATGCCGGCAATCACTTCAGCGAACCCGCCCGCATGATCCACATCGGAATGCGATACGATCAGGGTATCCAGCCGGCTTACGCCCATAGATCTGAAATAAGGCAGAATTGTGCGACCACCCGCCTCATTCGCATGGCTGGTTCTGGGACCCGCATCAAACAACACGGCATGCTTTTGCGTTAACACCACCACTGCCGTTCCCTGCCCTACATCCAAAGCAACCAGGTTCCAGTAACCGGGTAAAGGCCGCTCTGTTTTACCCAAAAAGACCGGCACCATGAAACACCAGGCCAGATTCTTATAAGGCAAACCTTTGGCCTGACAAACAATAAAAACTCCCGCCAAGGCAAGCAACAGGCCCCACACAGAGGGAGATGCGATATAAACACTGGCCCATGGCAATACGGCAAACCATTGGGTTAAGTCAAGCACCCACTGCAAAATATCATGGGCAAGATTACCCAGCCACTGGACCATCAACACTGGCGCGTTTAGCATGGCCAGCAAGGCAAAAATTAATGAAAGCGGCGTAATGACCCAACCAATCAAGGGAATGGCATAGGCATTTACCAACGGTGAGACCAGCGAAAACTGGCTGAACAGCAAGATGATAAAAGGAGCCAAAGCCAGTGTAATCATTAATTGAAACCTTGCTGCCAAGGCAAAAGCAGACAGCATTTTATTACCCCTGCCTTGCCCGCCAGCTTTGCCCTGTTGCGCATGATGTCTTCCCAGCCAGATTAAAACCGCCACCGCAGAGAAAGACAGCCAAAACCCGCTGGACAGCATGGCCCACGGATCCAGCAACAGGACACCCAGACAGGTCAGCAAAAGAATAAAGAAAATAGACATTCGCAACCGAAACAGGATTAACCCATAACCAATGGCCAGCATCAGCAATGTTCTTTGCGCAGGTACTCCCCAGCCCGCCAACAAACAATAAACCCAGGCAACCAGCAAGCCAACAAAAGCGGCCAGCACATGAATCGAACGATGGTCTGACAACCATTTTCCTTTCAGCTTGATTCTTTTGCAGACCCACAAGACCAGAAAGTTGGCCAAAACAGCCAGCATCGTGATATGAGACCCGCTAATGGAAACCAGATGCGTCACCCCCGACAGGTTAAACAGTTTCCAGTCATCCTGGGCAATACCGTTCTGATCACCCATGACCAAAGCCATCATCACCGGACCATAACGCTTCTCTTTCAAATAAGGCAACATGGCTGAACGCACCTGGTCACGCCCCCTTTCAACGGCAATGGCGAAACTGCTGAACGGTTCATCTGCCAACTGCCTGGGCTGGCCTTTTACCACCCCCATGGCCCGTATGTTATTGGCAAAGGCATGGGTTTCAAAATCAAACCCGCCAGGGTTCATGGCGCCATGCACGCGTTTAAGCTTTAACGACATTCCCCAAACCTGACCCGGCTTGATGACCGGTAGTTTATCTTTGATATCCTTGGGTTTGCCATAAATACCGGGCCATTTTCCTGCCTGCCAACGGACCTGTATATGTGTTGGAATTCCTTTAATCGAAAAACGGTCCAGCACTTCAGCCTTGAACTGCACATAGTCCGGCCCGTATAACGCGATTTCGGCAACCCGCAGGACAACCCGGCTTGTTTTGTTTTCGTGAATCACAGCAAGGCTGTCACCCAACCGCAACTGGGCTCGATAGGTGGAATAAGCCATGCCCAGCAAGAGGCAAAAGACGCCAATAACTACCGCTTTCAGTACAGGCCATTGCCTTGGCCATAAACACAGCCACGCGGCCAGCATCAAGCCCACCAGCAAACTAATGATGGTTAATGAAGGCAAGTCTGGCAATAGTTGAACACCTGCAATGCCCAGGCAAGCACCCGCCAGGCAAATCCAGTAAACCCGCATGACATTCTTTCTGCGCTGAAAAGCAGATTCTAATCAAGCGATCGGGCAAAAAACCGTTTTCAGGACAATATCATCCGGGGCAAAACCCGCTTGGCATTGTTGGCCGTAGCTTGGCTGATAGCCTCAAGGCTTTCCTGCCTTATATCAGCAAGCACCTGAGCTATCCGACGAATTTGGCCAGGGGTGTTGCGGCGGTTGGGCTCGCTTAGCCAGGCAGGCGGGATATCCGGCGCATCGGTTTCCAGCACCAGATGGGAAAGATCAAGCTCTGCAGCCAGCCGGCGTATTTGCAAAGAACGGGTGTAGGTCATGGCCCCACCCATTCCCAAGGCAAATCCCAGGTCATTAAATGCCTTGGCCTGCTGGAAACTGCCATTAAAAGCATGGGCAATACCGCCAGACAAAGAAAACCGGCGCAAATACTTAAGCAGCGTGTCTTGTGATTTACGCACATGCAAAATAACCGGCAAATTGAATTGTTTGGCCAAGCTCAACTGTGCCGAATAAAAATATTCCTGCCGTTCACGGTAAGCTCCGTTGGCAATTTCGGTAACAAAAAAATCCAGGCCAATCTCGCCAACCCCGACAAAGCGCGGGTCATCCATTGAACGGGCAATTTCCTGCTCCAGCAAATCCAGATCTTGGTCTTGCGCTTTATGCACATACATGGGATGGATACCCAAGGCATAAAAGCCACCCTCAATGCGGTGTGCCAGTTGTTTTACCGTAGCAAAGTTGCTTTGCTCCACGGCAGGGATCACGATTATTTTTACCCCTTGCACATGGGCATCGGCAATGACCGCATCGCGATCATGATCAAATTCGGCCGCATCCAGGTGGCAGTGTGTATCGATCAACATGGCACAACACCCCTTCTATCAATAAAAGCCGGTATTTGCATGCTGCCGCGGACACCTAAAGACGCGCTCACTCATATAAGCAAGCCACAGCACCAAACACGATAAAACAGGACAGCAATCAATTTAAACGGGCACGTCAGTCTGGCTATCCAACAGGCCTTTTTCCATGACCAATTGGCGGTCTGCCAGCTCGGCCAGCTTCGGATCATGGGTCACAATCACAAATGCCGTATTGAATTCCCTGTTAACCGATTTTAATAAGGAAAACATGTTCTGTGCCGTTTCACGATCCAGATTACCGGTTGGTTCATCAGCCAGCACACATACCGGATTGGCCACTAAGGCACGGGCCAGGGCCACCCGCTGGCGCTCGCCACCGGAAAGCTGGCTGGGTTTATGTGTCACCCGTTCGGCCAGGCCGACTTTGGCCAACACCTGTTCCGCCATTTTACGTGCCTGGCCACGATCCATTCGCCTGACAATCAAGGGCATGGCCACATTATCAAGCGCGCTGAACTCGGGCAACAAATGGTGAAACTGGTAAACGAATCCAAGGCTTTGGTTGCGTATCTGGCTGCGTTGCTTTTCGGATAATCCGGCGGTACGTGTTCCATTAACCAGTACTTCGCCCGAGGTGGGCTCATCCAGCAAGCCCAAGGTATGCAACAAAGTGCTTTTACCTGAACCCGAGGCCCCAATAATGGCCACCATTTCACCCTGCTCTACATCCAGGTCTATTCCTTTCAGGATATCCAGCCGGGTATTGCCGTCTTCGTAATATTTAACAATCGACTTCGCCTGCAAGGCATATTTTTTTTCATTAGTCATGGCGTAAGACCTCGGCAGGTTGCAAACGGGATGCCCGCCAGCTTGGATACAGGGTAGCCAGTATGGAAAGGACCAAAGACGTAAGGCCTACAGCGGTAATATCGCCAACTTCGGGATGGGACGGCAACTGGCTGACAAAATAGATACTGGGATCAAGGAAATAAATCCCGAAAAGATTTTCGATAAAGGGAATAATCACATCAATATTGTAGGCAACCAGACAACCCAGGAAAACACCCAGGAACGTGCCCACAACACCAATTAAAGAGCCCTGAACCAAAAATATCCGGGCCACTTCTGCCGGACTGGCGCCCAGTGTCCGCAAAATGGCAATATCCGACTGCTTGTCTTTAACCGCCATGACCAGCGAAGACAGCAAATTGAAAGCCGCCACAGCAATGATCAGCGCCAGGATCAGGAACATCATTCTTTTTTCTGTCTTGACTGCGGCAAACCAGGTCCGGTTATCTTGGGTCCAGTCACGGGCCACGATGCCCTGTGGCAGGCTGAACATGAGTTGATTGGCAACCTCGGGGGCATCAAGCATATCCTTGATTTTCAGCCTTACACCGGCCAGCCCCATGTTGCGAAACAGGACGGCGCCGTCGCGGGCGGGAATAAAGGCCAGGCTGGAATCATATTCGTAATGACCGGAATTAAAAATACCCGAGATGGTGAATTGACGCATGCGAGGGGTAAAGCCTGCCGGATTGATGGAACCTTGAGGAGACATCACCAACAGGGTATCGCCAACATTAACCCCCATATGATTGGCCAGGGTCTGGCCAATAACCATATTGAAAGTACCAGGCTGCAGCGAATCCAGAGAGCCGCGGATGATCTGATCGGGCAATTCTGACACCTTGGCTTCATTGGCCGGGTCCAGGCCCCGAATTTCCACCCCTTTAAGCACATTACCACGCGCCAGCATGCCTGAAGAAGCCACAAAAGCGGAAGCACCCACGACTTCGGGATTTTTTTCAGCCTCGCTGGCCAGGTTTTGCCAGTCTTCCAGGGCAGTAACCGCATCAACTTGCGGGTTGAATAATTGAATATGCGGCAGGACAGACAGCATGCGATCACGCACATCCACCTGGAATCCGTTCATCACGGACATAACAATAATAAGTGCAGCCACCCCAAGCGCGATACCCGCCATCGAGCTGCCTGCAATGAAAGAAACAAAGCGGTCGCGCTGTTTTCCACGCCCTTTTGCTCTTGTCAATCCCGCGTAACGGGAACCAATCCATAATTCGTAAGGTATTTTCACAAGCGTAAATGATTCACAAAGATTACAATTCCAACATGGATATTATTATTTCAGGGATACTCCCCTACTCATCGATTGCTTCCGAACTGGGCAGGCAAGCGGCCAAAGCCGCGCCAACCCTGTTTCAAAAAATGGAAAACGGCAAGGGAACCGTGCATTTGCTGGATCCTAACGAAACCGGCTGCACCCCTTTTGAATACTGGCAACTGGAGCACCGCCAATTTACCCCCGTCGGGCAACAAAAACATGCCGCCGGCCTTGGCCCACTTTATTCCACACACCCGCATGACCGGGACAAGCCCGTCTGGTTAATGGAACTGGCACACATCGCGCTAGGCGCATCCAATGCCACCTTGCTAACCGCCGATGACCTGAACATATCAGAAGCGGAAAGCTTAGCATTATTTGAAAGTGCACAGGTTGTTTTTTCCGAGAGCCCTTTCAAATTACTGCAATTTGGTACCCACCGCTGGCAAATGGAAATACCCTCCGACATGGTTTTGCCTTCATTAAGTCCCAATGTGATAGCCAGCGGCCAGCTGAACGACTGGTGGCCACAAGACGCGGCCAGCCGCCAACTACGCAAACTGCTTAATGCCCTGCAGGTGGAATGGCATGAGCATCCGGTTAACCTGACCCGGCAAGAAATGAAACTGCCAGTCATTAATGGCGCCTGGGTTTTTGGCGGGGCGATGCCTTCACAGTTACAGGCAGCACCTGCCTCCAACCCGCCGCATATCCTGCAACAACTCGAGACCGCTCACCGCAAACAGGATTGGGGCCAATGGCTGGACCTCCTGGCAAAACTTGAACGCAATGTGTTTACCACCTTGCTTGCCGAAAAAAACAACAATCTGATCCTGACCGGCTATGACCGGCTGGTTGTTGTAACGCCGGGAGGCATACCTGCCTGGCTGGGCAAACTGTTAAAACGCAATCAAAAATGGAAGGAATGGTGGTGTCAGTAAGAATCAGTGACCGGGCACAAAACCCCGGCTTTCAACAAGAATTGGAACAAGCGGGCATTCATGCCCTGCTGGCCCGCCTTTGGGCCTCCCGTGGGGTTAATGATCCTGCACAAACACAACCGCAATGGCAGAACATGCTGGCGCCCGCCCTGCTTTCAGAAGTCAACCAGGCAGCCAGCCTGCTGGCTGATGCCATTGAACAAAGAAAAAAACTCCTGATCATTGCCGACTATGATTGTGACGGTGCCACCGCTTGCGCGGTAGGCGTCAGGGCCCTGCGCCAGATGGGGGCCGATATTGATTTCCTGGTCCCCAACCGTTTTGAAACCGGCTATGGCCTGTCTCCGGCAGTCGTCAGCCTGGCCTGCCAGCACCCCAATGGCAAGCCAGACATCCTGATTACCGTTGACAATGGCATTGCCAGTGTTGAGGGCGTACAGGCAGCCCGTGAAGAAGGCATGGAAGTGATTGTTACCGATCATCACTTGCCGGGTGACACGCTGCCCAATGCTTTGTGTATCGTTAATCCCAACAAACCGGGTTGCACTTTTCCGTCCAAGAACCTGGCTGGCGTGGGCGTCATTTTCTATGTCATGCTGGCCCTGCGTGCGGAAATGCGCAAACGCAAGCACTTTGATCCCAAAGGTGGCCCAAGGCTTGACAACCTTGCCGACCTGCTGGCACTGGGCACGGTCGCTGACGTAGTCAAGCTGGACAGCAACAACCGCCTGCTGGTTACCCAAGGACTCAAAAAAATCCGTGCAGGACAACTACAGCCCGGTGTGAAAGCCCTGTTTATGGTTGCCGGAGGCAATTTCAAGGAAGCCTGCGCGTCTGACCTGGGTTTCAAGATTGGCCCACGCATCAATGCCGCCGGTCGCCTGGCTGATATGAGCCTGGGGATACGTTGCCTGATTACCGACGACGAAACCGAAGCGTTGCAGCTGGCCAGAGAGCTTGATGAAATCAATCATCAGCGCCGCTCGATTGAACACGAAATGAGCGAACAGGCACTAGCCAGCCTTGAATCGCCTGCTAACAGCCAATCAGCCAGCATCTGCGTATTCAATGAAGGCTGGCACCAAGGCGTGGTTGGGATTGTTGCCTCGCGCCTGAAAGAAAAGTTCTGGAAACCCACCCTGGCATTTGCCCCTGCCGATAATGACGAGTTGCGCGGATCGGGTCGCTCCGTGCCCGAGCTTCACTTGCGTGACGCCCTTGACCTAGTGTCCAAACGTCACCCCGGCATGATTATCAAGTTTGGGGGCCATGCCATGGCAGCCGGGCTATCCCTTAAAACCGGGCATTTTGAAGCGTTTTCACTAGCCTTTAATGAAGCAGTACAGGAAATGACCGGCAGCAGCAGCTTCGAGCCCCTGCTTGAAACCGATGGCTCCCTGGAACCCGTTTATGCCACGGCAGAAACCGCTTTGCTACTGCAAGACCAGGTATGGGGCGCTGGTTTTCCCGCACCGCTTTTCAGGGATATTTACCGCATCCGCAACCAGCGGCTTTTAAAAGACAAACATCTCAAGCTGCGGGTCGAACGCGATAACGTCCTGTATGACGCCATCTGGTTCAACCAGCAAGAAACCCTGCCCGAATATGCAGAACTGGTCTATGAACTGGTGCCTAACCAATGGAATGGTGTGGTTTCAGCACAACTACTGGTCAAGCATGCCCGGGATGCCTAAAAAACAATCCCTTTAAGCAAGGAAAGAAACAACGGGTGCACAAGCACACAAAACTCTTTATACTTTGTTGCTCGGATTTAGCGGAATTAATGAGTCATGAAGAAAATTCACTGCCTGTCAGGCATAGTCGCATTTGTCTGTTTAGTGGCAGGTTGCACAAACATGAACAGCCCCAGCTCCCCTATTGATAATGTGATAACAACCGTTGGTGATGCCTTTGGCAATATATCCGGCCATAAATCGGGCAAACCATAAAATCTTTTCATTGCAAAAAGCCCTTTTCAGGGCTTTTTTGTTGTCATGCGTTAAAATGTAAGGTTAGCAAAAATAAAATTTGATCTTAGGAAATACAATGGAAGCCGAGCGCCGGAATCAAATCTTAGCAAACCTCGAAGATTACGCTGAACGCGAATCTGACCTTCGGGGGTATCTTTGACTACGAGGCAAAATCAGAACGCCTGCAAGTAGTCAATCTGGAACTTGAAAATCCAGACATCTGGAATAATCCCGAACACGCCCAGGAACTGGGCAAAGAAAAGAAAAGCCTTGAAAAAATCGTACTGGTGTTAAGCGAACTGCAGCAAAACATCAAGGATTCTATGGATCTGTACGAACTTGCCGAAATGGATGACGATGATGCCACCTTGATGGCCATCGAAGAAGACGCCAAAAAATATGCCGAAGTACTGCAAGGCCTGGAGTTCCGCCGCATGTTCTCCAACCCTGCCGACCCCATGAACTGCTTCCTGGATATCCAGGCAGGTGCCGGTGGCACCGAAGCCCAGGACTGGGCCTCCATGCTGTTGCGCCAGTATCTTCGCTATTGTGAAAACAAAGACTTCAAAACCGAAGTGCTTGAAGTTTCTGACGGTGATGTGGCAGGCATCAAATCGGCCACCATCAAAATTGAAGGCGAATACGCCTTTGGTTTCCTGCGCACCGAAAGCGGTGTGCATCGTCTGGTTCGCAAAAGCCCGTTCGATTCATCCAATGGCCGACATACCTCTTTTGCCAGCGTGTACGTTTACCCTGAAATTGATGACTCCTTCGAAATCGATATCAACCCGGCCGATTTGCGGGTAGACACCTATCGCGCCAGTGGTGCCGGTGGCCAGCACATTAACAAAACCGATTCTGCCGTTCGTATTACCCACGGCCCTACCGGCATTGTGGTTCAGTGCCAGAACGACCGCTCACAACACCGGAACCGCGCTGAAGCCATGTCCATGCTACGTTCAAAACTGTATGAACTGGAAATGCGCAACCGCATGGCCGAACAGCAAAAACTGGAAGAATCCAAGTCCGAAGTGGGTTGGGGTCACCAGATCCGCTCTTACGTACTCGACCAAAGCCGTATTAAAGACTTGCGCACTAACGTTGAAGTTTCCAATACACAAAAAGTGCTGGATGGCGACTTGGACATGTTTATTGAAGCAAGTCTGAAACAGGGTGTTTAAATGAGCAAAACCATTGCCATCGTTACCGGTTCGTCCAGAGGGCTGGGGGCTGCACTAGCCAGCCAGCTTGCCACGCAGGTTAGCCAGCTAATCACCATAGCCCGAACCGATAACATGCAATTACATGCGCTTGCCCTACAACATGGTTGCCACCATGTGCACAACGGTTTCAACCTTAGCAACCCTGAACATATCAATGCAGCGGCGCTGGATATTTTTTTAGAACTGGATCAATCCGCCAGCCAGTATATCCTGATCAATAACGCGGGCACGCTAGGGCCTGTTGGCCAGTACAATAGCCTTGGCCACGAAAAAGCCCAGGATATCGCCAGCGCTTTCAATTTAAACGTCAACAGCGTTATTATGCTCACGTCGGCCTTTTTAGCGGCTACCCGCAACACCGGGGCCGACGTCCGTGTCATTATCATTTCCTCTGGCGCCGGTCGTTCTCCTACTCCGGGCTGGAGTGTTTATTGCGCCACCAAGGCGGCCCTTGACATGTACACTCGCGTGGCCAGGCAAGAAGCGCCGCACGCCAGGCTGGTTTCATTGGCACCCGGTGTCATAGACACCGGCATGCAAAAGCAGATCCGCGAACTGGATCCTGGCGATTTTCCCAATCGCGCCCGTTTTACCCAGTTACATGAAAAAGGCGAACTGTCCAATCCCGAACAGCTGGCCACCAAAATTTTGAACTATTTACATCGTGATGATTTCGGCCAGACCGAAATTGATGATATTCGTCACTATTCATAAACCATAACCATGACAGAACAACATAACCCTACCGCTCCCGAACAAGACGAAAACCACCTGATTGCCGAACGTCGTGCCAAGCTGGACAAAATCCGTGAAGAAGGCATTGCCTTTCCCAACGATTTTGAACCTGAACACAAGGCCTTGAAACTGCACGAACAGTTTGACGCCCTCGACAAAGAAACCCTGGACCCGCAAAAAGTGCCTGCCAAAGTAGCCGGTCGCATGATGCTAAAACGCGTCATGGGCAAAGCCAGCTTTGCAACCATCCAGGACAGCAGCGGACGCATCCAGATTTACCTGGATAAAAACTCGATCGGTGAAGAAACCTATAACCAGTTCAAGCAATGGGATATTGGTGACATTATCGCTGTTGAAGGCCGTGTATTCAAAACCAACAAAGGCGAGCTTTCCATTCATGCGGAAAATATTCGCCTGCTGGCCAAATCTTTGCGCCCCCTACCCGATAAATTCCACGGCATTGCCGATCAGGAATTACGCTACCGCCAGCGCTATGTTGACCTGATCATGACTGAAGAAACGCGCAACACTTTTAAAACGCGCAGCAAGGCCATCAACGCCATTCGCTCATACATGCTTGATGCCGACTTCCTTGAAGTTGAAACCCCCATGTTGCACCCCATTCCAGGCGGCGCCTCAGCCAAACCGTTTGTGACCCATCACAATGCACTGGACATGGAAATGTACTTGCGCATTGCCCCCGAGCTTTACCTTAAGCGTCTGGTCGTAGGTGGGTTTGAACGGGTTTTTGAGATTAACCGCAACTTCCGCAACGAAGGGGTCAGCCCGCGCCACAATCCTGAATTCACCATGATGGAGTTCTACGCTGCTTACACCAATTACCAGTGGCTGATGAACTTTACCGAAACACTGCTGCGTGATGTTGCCATTCAGGCAACCGGCAGTGCCGTGCTTACCCACCAGGGCCGTGAGCTTGACCTAAGCAAACCCTTTGACCGTCTAACAATTGTTCAGGCCATTACCAAATATGCGCCCGAATACACCGAAGAACAATTGGGCAATGAAGAATTTTTACGTAACGAACTGAAGAAATTCGGTGTGGATGCCTATGATGCGGTAATGTCCCGCGCAGGTATTGGCGCCCTGCAACTAGCCCTGTTTGAAGAAACCGCCGAAGCCAAGTTGTGGAACCCTACATTCATTATTGACTATCCAGTCGAAGTTTCTCCGCTGGCACGTGCTTCAGATACGGTTCCCGGCATTACCGAACGCTTTGAACTGTTCATTACCGGCCGTGAAATTGCCAATGGTTTCTCGGAACTGAATGATCCTGAAGACCAGGCAGCCCGCTTCCATGCCCAGGTAGAAGCCAAAGACGCCGGTGACGAAGAAGCCATGTTCTATGATGCCGACTATATCCGTGCACTGGAATACGGCATGCCTCCGGCCGGTGGTTGTGGCATTGGCATAGACCGCCTTGTCATGCTGCTAACCGATAGCCCCAGCATTCGCGACGTTTTGCTCTTCCCGCATTTGCGTA
>WARP01002932.1_pt1 | contig 27559 bp, 22 predicted proteins | sample 4769151 | NCBI WGS metagenome assembly WARP01 (sample SAMN08893023, study PRJNA449175) | gut metagenome | isolation source: rumen sample fed with dry roughage | host: cow | place: India: Nagpur | collected 2016
ATCATCCCAAGAAGTTGTATATCTTTTTGATAATAAATTTTGGTTAGCCTTTATTTTTTCAATCCCGGCAGCCGCTGTAACGATACTTTTATTTCCATACTTGGAGTTAATTTCATCCATAACACTCATTAGAGAGTTCGCTTTACTAAGTTCATCTATTGATGCAAATAGAGTAGGGGTAAGATCTGTTTTTCTGATAATTGAAGATAAAATTACACCGCACTTTTTGTACTGATAACCCTCTCGGAAGATTGCTCTTAATCCACTGCATGCATTGGATATGATTACAAGTGAATTGTCAGTATATTCAGATAAAGTAATCAATGCGCTCTGATTATGTGTTAGTCCAGATTCTTTAAAAGGGTTTGTAAGTATAAAAATTATTATTTCACGACATACTCCTTTTTGCTTTCTGAGCTTTTCAGCAGAAGAGGATGCAAAAGTTGCAATAGCTTTGTATAAGTCCTCAAAATCAGATAAATCAGAAGCAAAACTTCTGCTGGTGCATATCTGTTTTTTATCTGGTGTTCCATCTTCAAGAGAAATACAATTTTCCCCTTGCAACTCTCTCCATGTCCTAAGACCAGTGATACCCATTTTAGCCCTAATCCACTTTTCATCTTTCAAAATGAATTCATATGCAGTAGATACTCCATAAGAGGCAAGCATTTTTGAATGAGCGCGACCAATCCCCCATACATCTTCAACTGGAAATTTTTTCAATACACGAGATATATCAGACTCTTTGCTCATAAGGCAAAATCCTTTTGTTGAAGGGTATTGCTTGCTAAGTTTTGTCGCAACTTTAGCAAGGGTTTTGGTTTTAGATACGCCGATGCTCACAGGAATCCCAATACCTTTCCTGATTTTTTTTATAAGTGAATGGCCGATAGCAGATATTTCGTTATCAGGCACTTCTCTAAAATCAATAAATGCCTCATCAATAGAATATACCTCAATTGCAGGAGTGGATATTCTCAATATTTCCATGACTCTTGCCGAAATATCTCCGTATAGTGGAAAGTTTGAAGAATAAGCTATTACACCATGGTCTTTTATGATCTCTTTTAATTTGAAAAGGGGAGATCCCATTTTTATACCTATTGTTTTAGCCTCTGAAGATCTAGAAATAACACATCCGTCATTATTGCTAAGTACAACAACAGGCTTTCCCTCAAGAGAGGGATTAAATATTCTCTCGCAGCTTACATAAAAATTATTACAATCTGTCAGGCCAAACATAGTCTATATACTTCTCCAGAATAAAAATCAATAGTGTTGCAATTGTCAGTCCCGCAATATTGGCAATTAAATCAAACGGATCCGAGTCTCTTGTAGGAGTTAAAGATTGTAGAATTTCTGCTAAAATTGCAACTAAAATTCCAGATCCCAGGATAACTGAGTAAGAGTATCTGCCTGTTCTCTCCCTTAGTTCTTTTTTAGCTGCCAGCCATGCAGAAAGAGGATATGGAAAAAACATAATAAAGTGAGCTACTCTGTCTGCCCTAATCCCAAATATTGTTTTTGATAAGTCAACTCCGGTATCATTAAATGAATAGAGACAGAAAAAAAAGACCAAGCCCAAATATATAACGAACATAATCTTGAATATAATTCGTATGATTCTCATCTATAGTTTTTTTATCAGGTATTTAACAACTCCCCAAATATAAAAATCATTATCTTTTTTGATTATTATCGGCTTAAATTTTGGATTTGAAGGTATTAGTACTAGATTTTCCCCTTCAATCCTAACCTTTTTAAGAGTAAACTCCCCCTCCAGAAAACATACTGCAATACAATTTTCATATGGATCTTGAGATTTGTCAATAACAAGAATATCTCCATCTTCAACACCATCACCAATCATGCTTTCTCCTTTGACACGGGCAAAGAAGGTAGTAGATGGGTTTTTTACCAAAGCTTTGTTGAGATCAAGTTTTTGTTCAATATGATCATCTGCAGGAGATGGAAACCCGGCATGAACAGGAGAGTCAGAAATTGTAATGGATAGCGGACTTTTATCCTCCGGATGAAATATCTCAAATATCCTTTTATCTCTGTTTATCATAAGCCTAATATATAAGTGTTGCAAAAGTTACGCAAGCATAATATCTACAAATTTACTATTAAAACAGCAGTTGTTAAATTTTTATTTAATAATTCATAATTGCTTCAAAATAATTTGATTGCTAATTAAAAAATATTACATTTGTGAAATTGGTTTGTTTATTATATTGTAAAGAGGTTGCGAATTATAATTTATCATACATTATTCAGGTTTTGCTTAGTGCTATTTGTTTTTATTGGAAAATCAAATATTTGTTTTCCTCAAGACAGAATTGAAGGGGTGCTAAGGTCTGAAGGATTCGAGAATATTAGGCATATAAGCAAACCTGGGAAAGACATTATTTTTATTGAGAATAGAAGCTTTAAAAACGAACAAGAAGGTTTATCAAATGCTAGAAGAGTAATTGAGATGGCAATAGGTGAATTCCAGTCAGAAAACATTGAAATTATAATGATGGAGGAGGGAATTCCAATAATGAGAACATATACTTCATCTTTTGGGAATGATGGCCTCATTAACTGGACAAACGATTTTGAATTTAACGAATCAATGATTGAATTGAAGAAACTTGATGGTGAAATGTTCGTTAATCAAGGATTTGGAAAATTTGACATTAAATTTTACCCAATATTCAGGTTTAAAAATTCAAGACTTGATGTGATGTACTTACTACAGTTAAGTATTAATCCGACATTGGAGGTTTCTCTATGCAGGGGAGCTAAAGCAACGGCCCAGATTATTTTTCCCTTGGTTAATGATTACTCCATTGAAGAGGGAAAAATAAGACCAGGCTTTTTAACTTTATCACAGCAATTCAGATTGCCAGGTAATCTTTATACTATGATTACAGTTGGAAACTTTAATATGTTTAGGGGAGGAGTTGATTTAAAAATGTTTCGTCAAATTACAAAAAAAATAGGTGCTTTTGCTCAACTTAGTTATACTGCTACATCTATACCAATGTTTGATCAGTGGATATATTCAAAATTCGATAAGATTACATGGAAAGTTGGTGCAAATTACTTACACAAGCCAAGTAATATTATTTTAAGTGCCTCTTTAGGTCAATATCTTGGGAACGACTTATCCTTAAGAGGAGAAATAACAAGATATTTTAAGAATTCATCAGTAGGACTCTATGTTCAAACTATGAATATCCCTGATTATCCCATTAATGGTGGATTCTTCTTTGCAATTTCATTGCCTCCATATAAACATAACAGGAATAAATTTGTTAGAGTAACTTCCGGTGACTATTTTAATTTGGAGTACATTGCAAGACCCTATACTCAATACGCTAGATACTTTACAACATCTCCAGATGAAAATTCATCTTACAACTTTTTTAATAGGAAATTAATTAACCAGATATATGAAAATTAACCATTTATAAACTAAGATTTATGAAAACAAGAAAATTTTTCACAAAACTAGTGGGTTCAACATCAGCTTTATTGATGTTTGCATTCCTCACTGCTGCATGTACTAGAGTTGAAGCTCCAATCCCAATTCCCGATCCAAAGCCAGCAACATACACAATAAAGGGGGATGTTTACAACAATGCTACTAATGCTGCTTTGGCAGGTGTTACTGTTAAAATGGGAACCCTTACTACAACAACTAATGCTGCAGGTAGATTTGAATTTTTAAATTTAGCTACATCAGGGAAGTATACTATCAATCTAACTAAAGATGGATTTCTTCCCACTTCCATTTCTATTGAATTTCCAACTGCAGCTCCTGACCATGCTCTAATCTTTACGCTATCAGCAAAAATGGTTCCTTATCTTCCAGATGGAAAGTATATTGAGCCTTCTGTTGGCGGTACATTGTTTATTGAAGGTGGAGCACAAGACGCTACACTTACAGTTGCGCCAAATACAACTGCTAAAGACGAAACCGGTGCCACAATAACTACATCATACCAAATTTTAGCAACACTCGGAACTGATCAGGCAACTGGTGCTACTAATCTTCCTCCACTAAAAGTACTTAACTTTTTACCTAACGGATATACATTCAGTCCTGCATTAACACTAAAATTAGAAAATCCTTTAACAAGTTATAGATATTCAAATGTTGTACTTCAGTATTTTAAAAATAATGCTTGGGAAACTCAAACTACACCTGTTACATTTGATGTTTTAACAAACGATTATGTTACAAAAATCAGCCACTTCTCGTCCTATAAATTAGGTCTTAATGTTCCAGTTGGTGCTGGTAGCACGACTTCTGAAAGTATTGTTGTATATGATAGTCTTAAAATTAACAGAGGATTGACTACTGCGACATGGAGCAATTGGAAATTCTCCAAGAAGGGTGGTTATGTTTTCTCAGAACCTTTAGAAACTACCTTGTCAAATCTGGGTATTGTTGGTGCTGACCAAACGCAACTCATTAATTCAGTAAAAGATATAGTAAAGGGATTTAATGATAATGTATCTGCCCTTCAATCATTTACTTTGTCTGATGATGTTATAGTCGATGAAAGAACAATACCTAGCCTTACTTATCTTACAGTAGCTGGAAAGCAGAACTTTACCAGGAAGACATATACAATAACTATTACTGATCTTAATGGTTCAAATGAGAAATCAATTGTATTTACAACTATTCATGCAGGTACTGTTGAATTGATATTTACCCCTAAAGAATATGACGAACACGCTCATGCTCACTATCATGGTCATGATCACGGTTTAGGTGGTGGCGGAACTATATAATATCTACATACTTATCTGAATGAGGTTCAGAAAATATTTTAAAAGAATGATGTTAGGAGTTGCTTTTTCGCTCCTGACATCTTCTTTTTTATATTCTCAAACTACACTAGGTGTATCTGGATTATTAAATAGTCCTAGTGCAGTTATGTCTCCAGATAAAACTGTAAAAATTGGAGGTAATTTTCTTCCTAAACAATTTACTACTGACATTTGGGACTACCATACTTTCAATTTCTTCATTAATATTACCTTCCTCTCCTTCCTGGAAATTTCTATGAATAACACAGCATTTGATTTATGGAATCAGAATTATTTCAGTAATGTTGACAGATCTATTTCAATTAGATTAAAAGCTTTAAAGGAGGGTAGGTATTGGCCTGCTATAGTAATAGGTTCAAATGATGTTGTGTCAACTTCCAGCCTACTTGGTTATGCAGAGGGTAATAAGTATTTTGGAACACATTACCTTGCTCTTTCAAAACACTTTTCTTTTAAAGATAATATCATTGGCCTTCATGCTGCTTATAATATTCCGGTTAGTGTACATGTTATGCAAAGATTTCCGGTCTCCGGAGGTGTTTCATTTGCACCATCTTTTCTCAAATCGCTAAATATTATTGCCGAATATGATTCAAGAGATTTTAATATCGGTGCTAACGTATTACTCTTTAAACATCTTTATTTTCAGTTTTTTATGAATGAGCTAAAGTATCCTGTATTTGGAATGCACATTCAGTTTACAATTTAGAGTTGCTTGTAGTTCTACAAGCTTTTTTTATGAAAATTAAATTTCTATCTATTTTTCTTTTATCAATATTGTGCACTACAATAAGTTTCTCACAAGATAAAACAACTCCTGAAGGATCTTGGTTTGGTATTATTAATACACAAGGCTTTGAAATTAAACTCGCCTTTCACATAGTTAAAAAAGACTCACTATTTATTGCAACTATGGATAGTCCGGACCAGCAGGCATTTGGAATTCCTGTAAGTGCTGTCTCATACAGAAACTCAATGATTAAAATTGAAATCATTAATGCTCAAATTGAATATACAGGTTTATTTACCGGTGACAGAATTATGGGAACTTTTAAACAATCAGGATTGTCATTTCCTTTAAATTTATCAAGAAGGCCATTTGAGCGTGTTAAAAGGCCGCAAGAACCCAGAGAACCACTTCCATACAACACTGAGGAGGTGAGTTTTACTAATCTGGCAGATAGTATTACTTTTGGAGGGACATTATCTAAGCCCAGATTAGATACAATCAAGTATGTATTTGTTTTAATTTCAGGTAGCGGACAGCAGAACAGAGACTGTGAGATATTTGGTCATAAACCTTTCCTGGTTTTATCCGATTATCTTGCCAGAAATGGAATAGCTGTTTTACGATTTGATGACAGAGGGATTGGTAAATCAGGAGGTAATGCTGCACTATCTACAACAAGAGATTTTGCTAATGATGTTATTTCTGCTTTGCGGTATCTAAAAGGCCGGGAGGAGTTTTCAAATTCAAAATTCGGATTAATCGGGCATAGTGAAGGTGGGCTTATTGCCCCTTTGGTTGCCTCTTCAACAGATATGGTGGATTTAATGATCCTGTTGGCAGCACCGGCGCAAAGAGGTAAAGATATCATTCTAAAGCAACAAAGGATGATTGCATCTGCATCTGGAATTAGTAAAGAAGAGTTGGATAAATATGAAAACACATCTTCAAAACTATTTGACCTTGTTTCGGAAAATCTAAAGAATCCTGAGTTGTACGATATGATATATCAATTTATGCATAACGAATCTCAAGGTGATGAAAAATCAGCAATTGAGGCTCAGGCAAGGAGTATTGTAAACCCATGGATGCTGGAGTTCCTTTTTTATGATCCGGTTCCTGCATTAAAAAATTGCACCATACCTGCCCTTGCAATCAATGGAGAAATGGACTTGCAAGTTGATCCAGAGAATTTGGTAATATTAAAGAACTCATATGGTGACCAAAATAAAATCTCCGTTCTAAGGGCGCCAGGACTTAATCATCTTTTGCAACCGTCAGATTCAGGTTCTCCTGCTGAGTACGCAAAAATTGAAATAACAATCTCTGATGATATCTTGAAAACAGTAACAAGATGGATTCATGATAACTGAATGTCAGTTGTTTAGCTGAATTTTTGTCATTATTTTATTAATTAAATGACAATATGTCCTAATCTTAATAATTTATTAAAACTGGTATCTCATTTGATATATTTATGATAGAACAATAAATTAATAGGAGGAATTATTATGACACTAATAAGAAGAAATGAAACAGTTCCAGCTTGGACAAATTTGTTTAACGAATTTTTAAACAATGATTGGAACGATTGGAGTTTAAAAAATTACTCCAGAACAAATACCACTATCCCATCTGTTAACATTAAAGAGACTGCTGATAATTTTGAAATTGAAGTTGCAGCTCCCGGATTTGAGAAAAAGGATTTTTCTATTGAGATTAATCAGGGAACTCTTAAAATCTCATCAGAGAAAAAGAGTGAAGTTGACAATAATGATGAATCATATTCCAGGAAGGAGTTCAGTTACCAGTCTTTTTGCAGATCATTCAGTTTGCCACTAACTGTTAACAGCGAGATGATTGAAGCTAAATATGACAAAGGGATTCTATCAGTTGTAATACCTAAACGCGAAGAGGCTAAACCTAAGCCTGTTAGATTGATAGATGTAAAGTAATTAAAATTTTAATACCTTAGAAAAGGAGGCCACTATTGCCTCCTTTTTTGATTTTAAAATCATCTTTAACTTGACTGGCTATCAAGTTAACTGAGTAAGGATATGCAAACTCTCTTAAATCAGCACCTTGTAACCAACTATTCTCATCTGTTTTTTTAAGGATAACCGGCATCCTTTTTTTTGAATTGTGGATTTCGCTCATTAACTCGTTTGCAGCTGTTGTTAAAATCGAAAATGTACCAATATTCTCATTATTTTCAGCACTATACCAGAAAGAGTAGATACCTGCAAATGCAAATAAAGTATCATCAGCAGATGTAATCAGAAATTTCTGTAATTTATTACCTGCCAATGTTTTTAAGTGCTTCCATTCAAAGAATCCATCAGCAATAACAATACATCTGTTATTTATGTGATTTTTAAAAGATTTGACTATATCTGCTGTCTCTATCCTTGCGTTTAGAGTTTTCTCTCTGATTGATTTATCTGAAGCCCCTTGAGGAATTAACCCCCATGACAGCCGGGTAATGCAAGAAGGATTAGTTGAAGTTATAGTTTCGCAAAGTGGATGAGAAAATGCATTATAAATTATAGGGTTAACATAAGTATCAGTTTCAGGAATAGTGAGTTTAAACCTGTTTGCCACCTCTAGAGCCTCTTTAGATTGTTTAAAGTAGAAACACATTATTTAATTGTGAAACGCTCAATTAAATTATATAAATCCTCCTTCTTAATAGGCTTTGAAATGTAGTCATCAAAGCCTGAGTCTAAAATCTTTTCTCTGTCTCCTGATATTGAATATGCAGTTTGTGCAACAACAGGAATATCTGGTTTTAATTTCTTAATCTCTCTTGTTGCTTCATAACCATTCATGTCAGGCATGTTAATATCCATCAACACTAGAGCAATATGTTCATTATTCTGGACAATTTTTAAAGCTTCAGATCCGGTTTTAGCCCTAAAAATGTCAATATTAGTTTTCTTCATTATTGCCTTTATCAGTAAAAAGCTAGGATCGTCATCCTCTGCCAGGAGGATACTTATTCCTGAAAAATCATAAATTCGTTTGTTCACTATATTGTCCTCCTCAATTTTATAAAAATTATTTTTCTTTTTTAAGGGTAATGTAAAATTGAAAATACTGCCTCTATTTTCTTCAGATTCAACCCATATCTTTCCTCCAAGACTCTCTACCAATTTTTTTGCGATAGCCAATCCCAGACCAGCTCCTGCAAATGCTTTTGTATGATAAGTATCTCCTTGCTGGAACTCTTCAAAGATTAAATTCAACTTCTCTTTTGGTATACCAATCCCAGAGTCTTTTACAAAAAACTTAAGTAATCCTGAGTCATTATCTATTATTGATTCATATCCATATTCGATAGATCCTTTTTCTGTAAATTTAAGTGCATTTTTAAGCAGATTTACAAGAATTTGTTTTAACCTCTTCTGATCTGTTGAAATAATTGTTTTGTCCCTCCTGGATTTTGATGGAGTAGAGATACATAGCTTAACAGATTGCCGCCCCATTAATTTCTGCTCTCTTGATATAACAGCGAATATTTGATTGATTAAATCAGCGAGTTCTACATCCTCATAATTAAGCTTTATCTGTCCTGACTCAATAAGGCTGATATCAAACAGCTCTTCAATCAAACTCAAAAGGTGCCTTCCACTTTTATTTATAGTTGTTGCATATGAATCAATATCATCTTTTGTAAGATCATCAGACAGCAAATCGGAAAAGCCAATAATAGCGTTGAGTGGTGTTCTTAACTCATGGGACATAGTTGCGAGAAATCTGGTCTTTATTCTGTCGCTCTCTTCTGCTCTGTTCTTAGCATTTATTAAATCCTCAATTAGCTGTTTCTGGGTAGTTATATCATCTTTAATCGCAACGAAGTTTGAAATCTTACCTTTATCGTCTAGAATAGGAGCAATTGTAACATTTTCCCAAAATATTTTTCCTTCTCTGTTTTTATTTGCAATTTCACCTCTCCAGCTTTTCCCGGATAAAATAGTTTCCCAGAGATCACTGTAGAATTTATCTGAATGAAGGTGGGATTTGGTTATGGATGGCTTTCTACCTGTTACCTCTTTAATATCGAAACCAGATATTTTTGTATATGCAGGATTAACATATTCTATAGAGCCATTCTCATCAGTAATTATTACGGATGAGTTGCTCTCATTAACAGCTGCAGATAGTTTAGAGAGAAGTTTTGTTTTAGCTTTTGCCTCAAGAAGTTCAGTGATCTCATTTGCAATAACGAGTCTAGACTCCTTCCCATTGTATAATAATCTGTGTGAATTGATTTCAACATAAATTATTTCTCCAGACTTAAATTTATGTCTCCAGCTATTTTTGGAAATATTAATTTCATCAGAGGATTGTTGAATATCTTCAATCAGAGAGTTAACATCTTCATGGGGCCTGATATCTTTGATAGTCATTTTACTGAATTCATCTCTTGAGTACCCGTATTTTGCTATTGCTGCATTGTTTACTTCCAGGAAACAGAGAGTATAGATATCATAAATCCACATGGGTTGTGGATTGTTTTCAAATAAAAATTTTGATAATGCTATTTGATCCATACTGCGCAAAAGAGATATCCGGCGCCAAATGTATAAAATTATTCTGTAAAAGATATGACTCTCAGTGTTTTTTCAATTGCTCTTCTTATAATTTCAATAGATTTGTCTTCATTAATTATATATCCCTTTTTCCACAGAGATGTTACAAATTCAGAGTGGCTTCTTCCTTTCCGATAATCGGGCTCCTTGCCTGGATGCTTAAGATACCTTGAAAAAAGTGCCGGGTCTTCAGAAATATTTAAAACGGCATGATAAAAATACTGATTATCTTTTAGATACATTGATGAACCCATGATTTTCTGATTTTCAATTGACAAATCAGAGATCCCTTTTGAATATACGCCCTCAACTCCAGCTGATATGAATTCCTCAATAAGAGAGTTATTAATTGTCTTAAATAGTATCTGCGGATCAACCCTTTTTAACAAGGGGAATTTTATTGAGAATACCAATGTTGAAGGAGTAAGGATAACTGTTTCACCTCCTGATGGCCTCTGCATCACTATGAGATCATCTTGTAATACATTTTCTTTAATAAGTGCATTCTCAACATTGTTTGACCGACCAAGAACAATATAAATTCTATCCGGTACCCATATCTTATATCTGTTGCTATTGTCAGGCAACAATATATCTGCATCAGGCAGAGAGTAGGGGAGTGCTGTGATTTGGTTTGGCATCATTAATCAAGCAGGCCCTAAAAGTGGGCCTGCTAAAAGTGTTATTATCTATTTATGAATTGCTCTGTCTACTGCTTCAAATCCAGCTTCCATAAATACTTCAGAAACAGTTGGATGAGTATGGACAGTTTGAGCTATATCGTATACAGTTGATTCCAGTTGAATGTATGCAGCAGCTTCATTAATCATATCTGTCGCATTTGGGGCAACAATCTGTACTCCTAAAACCTCTCCAAGTTTATTGTCTGATAAGATTCTTACAAAGCCCTCAGCAGATCCCTCTGTTTGAGCCTTTCCATTTGCAGATAGAGGAAATTCACTAACCTTGTAGTCTACTCCGTCCTCTTTCAGTTTATCTTCTGTAAAACCAATCTGAGCGGCCTCCGGAACAGTATACATATTCATTGGTAACTTGTTTATATCAAGTTTCCCCTCTATTCCCTTAAGTCTGTTTATTACAAACAGACCCTGAGCAGATCCAATATGGGCAAACATAGCAGTTCCGTTTACATCACCTACTGCAAATATACCCTCAACAGATGTTTCACAATTCTCGTCTACTGATATGAACCCATCTTTGACAGAGATATCAATTTCAGTTGGAATGATATTGCCTTTTCTGTCATTTGCATTTATTATCAGGTCGCAGTCAATCTCTTTTCCTGCAAGGAATAGCTTATTGTCTTTCCATATTTCAGATAATGAGGAGATTGAAGTGTTATATATTATGTCAATTCTATCTTTTTTTAATTTGCTCTCCATATAATTTCTGACATAAGTATCGGCTTTAGGCATGATAAAAGTGGTATCCGATATCAGAGTAACTTTTCTATCCATCATGTTAAAGAGTTGTGCAAGCTCAATAGCAACTGGAGATTTACCCAGTACAACTATATTCTGAGGGACCTCCCTTTCTGTGAATAGTTTTTTTGGTTCAATTACTAAATCATCGTGTTCTGTTTCGATTTTTGGAGAAGAGGATCCGGTTGCAATTATTATATTTTTAGTCTCCAGTAATCTATTGTCTACAAGTACTGATTTAGAGGAGATGATTTTTGCCTCTCCGTTGATAATGTCAACTCCATTTTTCTTTAACAGAAATTCAACTCCTCCTGTAAGTCTTTTGACAATAGTGTCTGCCCTTTTAATTCCCTTGCTCCAGTTGAAAGATACGCTCTTTTTATCTATACCCTCAATACCAAATCTTGCAGAATCTTTTGTTATTCTTTGATATAGTTTTACGCTTTCCATCATGGATTTAGAGGGGATACATCCCCAGTTCAGGCACATACCTCCAATCTGGTTCTTTTCTATGATTGCTGTCTTAAGGCCAACTTGCCCGGCTCTAATGGCTGCAACATAACCTGCAGGACCTGAACCTATTATTATTAAATCATACATAATTATCTCCTCTTTGGTTATTCCATTATTATACTTACAGGATCTGATAGATAACCCATTATTGTGTTTATAAACCTTGCTGTTTCTCCTCCATCTGCTATTCTGTGATCTACACTTAGCGAAAGAGGAAGAACGAGTCCTGGGACAACATTCTCTCCCTTTACAACAGGTTTCTTATCAATTCTTCCAATGCCTAGAATTCCGGCTTGTGGATAGTTTATTACCGGAACGGCAAATAATCCTCCAATGCTGCCATAACTTGTTATTGTAAATGTACCATCTTTCATGTCATCAAGAGTAAGTTTTCCATCTTTAGCTTTGTCTGAAAAATTTTGAATTTCTAAAGCAATCTCTTTAATAGTTAACTTGTCTGCATTTCTAATAACTGGAACAACCAGTCCTTTTGCGGTATCTATTGCAATTCCAATATTATAGTACTTTTTATAGATCATATTTCCTCTCTCCATATCCATCTCTGCATTGAGAGCTCTGAATTTTTTGAGAGACAAAGCTGTAGCTTTAATTATAAAAGCTAAGTATGTAAGCTTTACACCACTTTGAGAGTATACCTCCTTATATCTCTTTCTTACTTTATCCAGCTCACTTATCTCAACCTCTTCAAATACAGTCATATGAGCTGCATTATGTTTGCTTTGAATCATGTTCTTTGCAATAGTTTTTCTAATCTGAGATAAAGGTTCAATTTCAACTAAAGGCTCTGTTAATACTGCTTTGTCATTAACCGGTGAGTTTTTAGAAGAAATTTTTGACTTGGATGAATCCGAAAGTTCTCTTAAAATATCATCTTTTGTCACACGACCTGCCGGACCAGTACCTTTCACATTGTTGATATCCAGGCCACTATCTTTTGCCAAAGCTCTTGCAACTGGTGTAGCCAATACTTTTTGGCTTCTGGATAAGGTTGCAGATGAAGTTTCTACACCCTCTTTACTTGCCGATAGAACGGCATTATTGCCTGCTACTTCAAGAGTACCTACTACTCCAGCCCCCTCTTCGTTAACAGCTTCTGTTTTAGCTGCCTCTTCAACCGCGGCCTCTCCTTCAACACCTGCAATATCAATCTCAACAAGAGCAGAGCCAACATGTATTGTTTCTCCAACTTTGCCGAATTTGGCAGCTATTACACCATCTCTGGGGGAGGGGATGGCTGTGACTACTTTATCGGTCTCCATTGTTACCAATGAATCTCCCATTTTAACTCTCTGTCCCTTCTCTACATGCCACTCAACAATAGTCCCCTCTTCAAGACCCTCGCCTATATCGGGAAATTTGAATATATATCTCATAATTTCAATATTTTACAATTTTTTCAATCTCATAGAAAATTTTAAGAGGATCCTGCATATAGTGATGCTCTCCTTTAGGAAGTGGTACAATCACATCGTAACCTGATACCCGGGCAGGTGGTGCCTCAAGGTGAAGGAATGCCTCTTCAATCGCAATCTGGCTTATCTCAGCCCCTAACCCAAACGACTTTGGCCCCTCTGTGACTGTAATAATCCGTCCTGTTTTCTTAACCGATTTGGCAATTGTCTCTTTATCTATTGGATAGATTGATCTAAGGTCAATTAATTCAACACTTATTCCAGCCTCTTTTGCCATTACCATTGCTTTCTGAACCTCTCTTATCATCGCTCCAAATGAGACTACTGTAACATCCGTCCCTTGAGAAAGTACATTTGCTTTTCCAAGAGGAATAGTAAATTTGCCTTCCGCAACTTCTTGTTTAATAGCTCTGTATATTCTCTTTGGTTCCATGTAGAGAATTGTGTCATTGCTTTCTATGGCAGAAATCAGCATACCCTTGGCATCATGCGGAGTTGAAGGGGCAATAACTTTTAGCCCGGGAATATGACCAAAAATTGCTTCCATACTCTCACTATGATGTTCAAGTGCATTTATTCCTCCACCATATGGCATTCTGATTACCATAGGAGTTTTGTGTTGCCCTCTTGATCTGTTATGCATTCTTGATGCATGGCTGATTATCTGATTAAAAGCTGGATAAATAAATCCACAGAACTGCATCTCAACAACTGGTCTCATTCCGGCAATTGCCATACCGATAGCAGTACCCACTATACCTGACTCAGCCAGAGGAGAGTCAAACACCCTCTCTGCACCATGCTTTAGCTGCAAACCCTCTGTAACCCGGAAAACACCACCTTCAACACCAACATCTTCTCCGTAAACAACAACGCTCCTGTCTTCACTTAACTTAATATCCAATGCATCATTAATAGCATTGACCATATTCATTATTTTCATTACTCTTTCTCTTTTTTAGGTATGTTATTATTTAACTTTTGATGCCTTCCATTCCAGAAACCTTTCATACTCCCTCTCCTGATCTTTCAAATCATCGGGCATCTCGGCATACATATACTTGAATATATCCTCTTTAGGATACGGACCATAATTTTCTGCTTCAATGAATTGTCTGTCAACTTCAATCTTAAACTGTTCAACAATCTTCTCCTCTTCTTTTTCACTCCACAGTTTCTTGGTAATAAGATAACTCTTAAGCCTCTTTAACGGATCCTTAATATCCCAAAGTTCCTCCTCCTCCTTGGTTCTGTATTTAGTAGGATCATCTGATGTAGTGTGTGCTCCCTTTCTGTAAGTAACTGCTTCAATAAGCACGGGACCTTCACCTTCTTCACAGATTCTAATTGATTCCTGAATAGTTTTGTACATAGCAAAGTAGTCATTACCATCTACTTTAATGCCTTTTACCCCATATGCAACTGCTTTTACAGCCAGGTTTTCAGATGCTGTCTGCATCCGGGTTGGGGTAGATATACCATACTGATTATTCTGTATGATAAAAATAACCGGAATTTTCCATACACCTGCAAAGTTTATTGCTTCGTGAAAATCTCCTTCTGATGTTCCTCCATCACCTACAAAAGCATAGACAAGATCTTTTTCTTTGTTGTATTTAATAGCATAACCAAGTCCCGCAGCATGCAAAAACTGAGATGCAATAGGGACGCTGATAGGTAATGTTTTTTTTGCCTTACTATAGTTTGAGCCATCTTCGTATCCCATAAAATATAAAAACAGCTCTTTTAATGTCACTCCTTTTGCCAGCATAGCACCCATCTCTCTAAAGGCAGGTACTAACCAGTCATCTTCGCGAATCAGTGCTCCAACAGCCCCTGAAATAGCCTCTTGACCATAATTTGGAGGATAAGTGTAAATTCTTCCCTGTCTTTGATATGAGACTATCTGCAGATCTGCAGTCCTTGCAAAAAGCATATCCTTGTATGCCTTTAGAAGCTTATCATCATCTATAGCAGGCATCAGATCTTTAGCCACAATCTTTCCCTTGTGGTCCATGATCTGAAACTCCTTGTTTTTGATTGGATTATATTCGTTAAACATATGTTTTAATTATTGATGTCTTTATAAAACAAATAATTGTACATATTGTTGACTTAATAATTAATCAAAAAAAAAGGGTGGCAATTTGCCACCCCGGTTATCAATTTAATCAATATTAAAGATCGTGTCTGACGAATAGTTCTATTGCCTGGTATTCTGCCATTCCCAATTTGTCAAAAAGTAAGGCTGTATTATGGTTTCTCTCTTCTGCCCTCTGCCAGAATTCTCGTTTATCAGATCCTGGAAAAAGAGGTCTGTCTTTTTGAGACTGGTGTTTGAAGATTGCCTCCCTTTTAATGAATACCTCTTCCGGACTAAGGGGAACTGCCATATTGGAATCAGCAACATCCCACTCTTGCCACGCGCCGCGATATAGCCATACTCTACAGTCTTTCATCCACTTTTCGTCCTTAAGTTCATCTAAAGCTGCAAGTATAGCTTGAAGGCAAACTCTATGTGTTCCGTGAGGGTCACTCAGATCACCGGCAGCATATATCTGATGAGGTTTAACCTGCTGAAGGAGATTTTTCACAATCTCAATATCAGCGTTACTGATTGGTTTTTTCTTAACTCCACCGGTTTCATAAAACGGAAGGTCAAGGAAGTGAACTCGGTTCTCTGGAATTTTAAGATATCTGCAGGCGGCTTTGGCTTCACCTCTTCTTATCGCACCCTTTACAGCTCTTATATTTGGAGTGTCTGGTTGCCCTGGGTGTTTAACACTAAGTTCCTTAAGAGCAGATTCGTAAATATTTTCACTTTTAACAGTGTCATAGTCAAATATCTTAGAGCTGTCTCTTATAAAATCCAGGAATCTTACAGCATCATGATCAAAGACAGCTATGTTTCCTGAAACCTGATATGCTATATGAACCTCGTGGCCGTGCTCAGAGAGCCTTGCCATTGTTCCACCCATTGATATTACATCGTCATCTGGATGAGGGCTGAAAATTATTACTTTCTTAGGAAAAGGCTTGGCTCTTTCCGGTCTGGTAGAGTCGTCGGCATTTGGCTTTCCTCCCGGCCATCCGGATATAGTATGCTGAAGATCATTAAATACCTTTATGTTAATCTTGCTGGCTGGTCCATTTTCAGTTACAAGATCACTCATCCCATTGTCATTGTAATCTCGGTCAGTTAATTTTAGAATTGGCTTATCAAGTTTTTTGCAGAGCCAAAATACTGATTTTCTTATCATAAAATCAGTCCACTCTACAGAACCGGTTAGCCAAGGGGTTTTAACCCTGGTTAATTCAGCAGCAGCAGGCAAGTCAATAATCACCTCCAGGTTATCGTGCTGCTGTAAATAGGATAGGGGAGTCTGTTCGTTTATCGGTCCCTCTACCATTTTAGCAATAGATGGTGCCTTACCTTCTCCCCATGCAAGGAAGAATATTTTTTTTGCGGAAAGAATAGTCTCAATACCCATTGTGAGCGCATGGAAAGGCACATATTCAACACCAAAGAACTCTGACGCTGCCGAGACTCTGGAGGAGTAGTTGAGGGTAATTAGCCTTGTTTTTGAGTTATAAGGAGATCCAGGCTCGTTGAACCCCATTCCGCCAGTAATAAGGGCATCAATACCTCCTAGTTTTTTTATTGAGGATTCATAGTTTTCGCAGTAATCATGAACTTTTGATTTTGCGACTTCTCCATCTAAAAAATGGATATTCTCTTTTGGTATATCAATGCCTTCCAGAATATATTCCTGAAAAAAACGGTAGTGGCTTTGTAATTCATTTTTATTCAGAGGCCAGTACTCTTCTACGGAAAAAAGATGAACATTCTTAAAAGAGAGATCTTTTGTTTTATGAATGTTAACCAGTTCTTCGTAGACTTGAATGGCTGAAGAACTTGCGCTGAGTGCCAGAACACAATTCTGTCCTTTTCTTGATTTGCTTCTTATTAATTCTGCAATAGTTTCTGCAACGAGAACCGAAGCTGCGGAAGAGTCTTCGTAGATGTCTACAGGAATCTTCTCGTACCTTTTTGTGAAATCACCGTGAATTATCATAACATTAGAATTGAACTGCAAAAATAGTTAAAATTGTAATCAGTATTCATACTTTTTCCAGAGACGGCCAAGTGTAGAACTTATCTCTCTTTCTCTGGGATTGTTAGCGGGAGTATAAAATTTTCTTCCGGACATCTCTTCTGGGAGGAATTCCAAATCTGTAAAATTTCCCTCGTAAGAGTGGGCATATTTGTAATCCTCTCCATATCCAATGCTCTTCATTAATTTTGTAGGGGCATTTCTAAGATGCAAAGGGACAGGCCTGTAGCCATACTTTGTTATCTCTTCTAACGCTGCGTCAATTGCCAAATATGCAGAGTTACTTTTTGGTGATGTGGCAAGGTAAATTACAGTGTGAGAAAGAATTATTCTTGATTCCGGCATTCCGATTTTACTTACAGCATCAAAGCAGGAGTTTGCAAGCATTAATGCATTTGGATTTGCAAGGCCGATATCCTCAGATGCCAGAATTATCATTCTCCTTGCAATAAATAAGGGGTCTTCGCCTCCGGAAATCATTCTTGCAAGCCAGTAAATTGCAGCATTTGGGTCTGAACCTCTTACACTCTTGATAAATGCAGATATTATATCATAATGCTGCTCTCCATTTTTATCATAAATAGCAATATTTTCCTGTAGCTTTTCAGTAACAAGACTATTTGTGATTATAATCTCATCATCTTTATTGTATGACGAGGTTATCAACTCAATTATATTAAGTAGTTTTCTTGCATCTCCCCCAGAAAATCTAAACAGAGCATCAGATTCTTTTAAGACAATTTTAAAATTTTTAGTAATATTATCATCCTTTAATGCTCTGTCAGTCAGCTTAATTAAATCATCTTTTTCCAGAGATTTTAGAATATAAACCTGACATCTTGAAAGGAGGGGAGTAATAACTTCAAAAGAGGGGTTTTCAGTTGTTGCTCCAATCAGAACAATTGTTCCATCTTCAACTGCACCTAAAAGTGCATCTTGCTGAGATTTACTGAATCTGTGTATCTCATCAATAAACAGTATAGGCCTGCCTTTGGTAAACAGAGATCTTGTTTTGGATTTATCAATTATTTCCCTCACATCTTTAACACCGGCATTTACAGCAGAAAGGGTATAAAATGGCCTCTCCAGTTTATGTGATATTATCTTGGCTAGGGTTGTTTTACCAACACCAGGAGGTCCCCATAGAATAAATGAAGATATATTTCCACTCTCAATCATTTTTCTTAACACAGCATCTTTCCCAACTAAATGCTCTTGCCCGACATATTCGTCAAGAGAAGTAGGGCGCAAGCGCTCTGCTAGTGGTGCTGTAACAAAGTTTTGATTTTCTTCGGGGCTATTTAACATAATATAAATTGTATTACAGTTATTAGAGATCTTTATCTCTTTTATTTAACTGTCTGATGATTCTAGATATAACGCTTTCAATTGAAGCATCGGGTTCAATGATATTATATGCTCCCCAGAAATTTTCATCAGTGAAATCTTGTACTTTATTAGACATAATGTCTTTTGATTTAATCCTGTTTAGATTTTCAATTTTTCTTTGCCTGTCCGAAATTTCTGTAGATGCTAGTTCTGAGGTAATTGTATAAGTATTACGAAACCATCTTTTATCCCATTTCGCATTAAATTTCACTTCTGTTCTTGAATAATCAAAATGCCATATTCCATTTATCTCTTTGTAATTTACAAGATATGCCGCAGATACAACATCCATTTTTAGATTTGATGGTTTTTTCCTGATAAAAAATGAGTTAGCTCTTGGGTTATCCTCTACATTCATATTGAATTCAATTCTTGCAAAGGCCATGGACTCTGATTCAATATATAATCTGCCTCTGAATAGAATATCTGTGAGATATGGTTTTTGGTCAAATTCAATTACATAAAAATACTTATTATCGATTGTTACCGGAGCTACCATCTTAAAATCATAATATTCTTTAATAACAATTGGTTCCACTCCTAAAAACGGGTCACTTGCAACATCTATCTCAAGTGCTGAATGAGGTCCACCCTGAAATTTTACCATCAGAGTATCTATTCTGTTAGAATCATAGTTCCCTCTTGCCTTGTATATTCCAATTTGATCCATTCTAAAACTACCATAAGCAGATTTATTGATATCCAGAACAGCTTCATTTATCGAAACATAAGTCCCTCCCTTCTTAATCATCTCCCTATAAAACGCAGTAACTTGCATGTGATCAACATGATAGTTTCTGTCAATTCTGTTTATAGCCATCATTACCAACTCATACGGATCCTGAGGTCTTATCGTTATTGGTTTAAGATCTATTTCTGAGGGATTAAGCATTATATTGATTCTTTGATCAATACCAGGTTTTAAAACAATTTTCTGCGTCTTATATCCAAGGTATGATACTAGTAGTGTATCCGACTTAAGATTTACAGGCACTTTTAATATAAAATTACCTTCAGAGTTTGTTACATTGCTGATATTTGTTGAAATCAACTGTATAGAAGCATAACTTAGATGTCTTTTGCTGGAGGCATCCAGCACTTTGCCTGAAACGGAGTAAAACTCCTGGGCGTTCATAATATTGAAACTAAATATCAATATTATGGTTATTAGTCTGTAAAAAGCCTTCATATTTAATTATTATTAAATGTTTCTTTCACGAATTTACGAAAAACCTTAATTTCGCGACATATATTAACAAACAATGAAGAAAAAAGTTAGAGAGGTATTAGAAGGAGTGGTAATTGAATCTGTTGCTGCTGAGGGAAGATCCATTGCCAGAATAGACGGGAAAGTTCTTTTTGTCCCTTTTGCCATTCCGGGAGATGTTGTTGATGTTGAGATACAGAGAAAAAAGAGTGGGTGGATGGAGGGTGTTGTTAAAAGAGTTGTTAAACAATCACAAGATAGAATAGATCCATTTTGTTCTCATTACGGCCTTTGCGGAGGCTGTAAATGGCAACCTCTACCCTACCACCTTCAGCTTTTATTTAAACATCAACAGGTTGCTGATCAGTTAAAAAGAATTGGAGATCTTGATTTACCGGAGATTTTTCCAATACTGGGCTCAGAAAAAACAATCAATTACAGAAATAAGTTAGAATTTACTTTCTCTAACAAAAGATGGATTAATTCTTTGGCTGAGGCTGATAAACTATCAGATAAAGAGAGATATGGATTAGGTTTTCATATTTCCGGAATGTTTGATAAAGTAGTTGATATTGACAAATGCTACTTGCAGGAGGAGCCCTCAAACGATATAAGAAATTTTATAAGAGATTTTGCTTTCAAGAACGATTATACTTTTTTTGACCTTAGAGAGCAGCATGGTTTGCTGCGTACTTTAATAATCAGAACATCTTCAATAGGTGAATTAATGGTTATTGTTGTATTTTTTTATTTTGATAAAGATAAGATAGACAGTTTAATGGAAGCCCTCATATCAACTTTCCCTGAAATAACATCACTAAACTATGTTATTAATGGTAAAAAGAATGACACTATTAATGATCTTGATGTTGTTAAATATTGTGGACGAGATTCAATTTATGAAGAGATGGAGGGGTTAAGATTCAAAATTGGACCTAAATCATTCTTTCAAACAAACAGTAAACAGGCATATAAGCTTTATTGTGTTGTCAGAGAATTTGCTGAATTAAATGGTAGTGAGATTTTATATGACTTATACACTGGAACAGGAACAATTGCACTTTTCTTAGCTTCTAAAGTTAAAAAAGTGATTGGTGTAGAGTATGTCCCCGAAGCTATTGAAGATGCGAAAATTAATGCTTCAATTAATAATTTAAACAACACCCGTTTTTTCGCAGGAGATATGAAAGATGTAATTTCAGAGTCATTTATAGAACAAAACGGTAAACCAGATGTGATTATTCTTGATCCACCTAGAGCTGGAGTTCATCCGGATGTAGTTGATGTAATAGTTAAAGTAAGACCTTCTAAAATAGTGTATGTAAGCTGTAACCCTGCTACTCAGGCTAGAGATATTTCAATAATGAAGGATCTTTATCAAATTACTAAAGTTCAGCCTGTGGATATGTTCCCACACACTCATCATTTAGAAAATGTCGTTTTACTTGAGTTGAAAAATGGATAAAAAAGAGATTGTTTCGCTATTCTATAAAAATAAAGATGCTGACAGAGGGCGGGAAATGTCTGCATATATGAGAAATCATTTCCCTTTTTTAGGTATTGGATCACAAAAAAGAGCAGATTTATCCAGAATATTTTTATCAAAAATTGATAAAAAGGAGGAAATTGACTGGGAGTTTGTGTGTTACTGTTTTAATCTTCCTGAGAGAGAGTTCACTTACTTAGCGATTAGTTATCTGGATAAACTGAAAAAGAATATATTACCGGAAGATCTTTCTAAGTTTGAACAAATAGCTTTAATCCGTCCATGGTGGGATAGTATTGACTCTTTGTCTCCGCTGATTGGATTTGTTTATCTTAAATATCCGATTTATTCTGAAAAATTTATCAATAAATGGATGAACTCTGATATATTTTGGCTTATAAGAATATCAATTATATTTCAACTTAAATACAAGAATAATACCAATATAGAATTATTATCTAAATCAATACTTAATAATAAAAACAGTAATGAGTTTTTTATTAATAAAGCCATCGGCTGGGCACTGCGAGAATATTCAAAAACCAATCCCTCATGGGTTTTAGAATTTGTTAAGAGTAATAAATTAAGTAACTTAAGTGAGAGAGAGGCTTTAAGAATTATTAATAGATAGTTTTATGGATTACAATAATAACTTAAAAAAGGGTGATACAATTTGTGCTATTGCTACCTCTGGCGGTAGCACAGCTATATCAGTAATCAGGGTAAGCGGAGATTTAGCGATAGATATTTCGAATAATATTTTCAGACCTATCTCCGGCCCATCTTTAACTAACAGTGCGCCCAGAAAAATGAGATTTGGGAAAATTGTAAAGGGAGAAGAATTAATTGATGAGGTTCTTATTGTTTTCTTTTCTTCTCCAAATTCATACACAGGAGAAAATCTTGTGGAAATTTATTGCCACGGATCTCCATATATTAGAAAAGAGATAATGATGTTGCTCTTTTCATATGGTGCACGACAAGCTGATCCCGGAGAATTTTCTTTAAGAGCATTTCTTAATGGTAAGATGGATCTCTCACAAGCAGAGGCTGTTGCAGACCTAATCTCATCTGAAACTTCAGCTGCTCACAAAGTTGCAATAAATCAAATGAAAGGTGGGTTTTCAAAAGAACTATCTCAAATGAGGTCCTCTTTATTGAATTTAGTATCGCTTATGGAGCTTGAACTTGATTTTAGCGAAGAAGATGTTGAATTTGCAGACAGAAATCATTTAAATAATCTTTTAAAAGATGTTAAGAATCACCTCGAAAAACTTATCAACTCTTTTTCTTTAGGTAATGTAATTAAAAATGGTGTACCTGTTGCAATTGTTGGTGCCACAAATACAGGAAAAAGTACACTTTTAAACTCACTCCTTGGTGAGGATAGAGCCATAGTTTCAGATATACATGGAACAACAAGAGATTTCATTGAAGATCTTGTTAACATAGGTGGTACATCTTTCAGGTTTATTGATACAGCAGGAATAAGAAATACTGAAGAAAAAATTGAAATACTTGGCATAGAAAGAACTTTTGAGAAGATAAAAAGAGCTGCTTTAGTTGTATTGCTTCTTGATTCAGAGAGACCTGACGGGTTTCATGATAGTTTACTTAAAATAAAAGAATCCTTAGATTCTCTGTCACAACCACTAATAATTGCTATTAATAAGACTGACTCTTTACAAAATGAAGAGGCCTCTAAACATATAATTAATAATGTAATTGAAATCTCAAAAAAAATTGGGTTATTACCTGTATCGGTGTTGCCTCTCTCTGCAAAGAATAAAACAGGAATTGACAAACTTAAAGAGGTTATCTCCTCTGCCGGCGAAATTAAAAATATGCCATCAGATTCACTTTTAGTAACAAATATTCGCCACCATCAGGCGTTAATTTTAGCGCTTGATGCTTTAGTAAGAGTTGAAGAGGGCATACTGATGAATATATCGACTGACCTCTTAACACAAGACATAAGAGAGTCTCTTTTCCATTTGGGTGAGATTGTTGGTGAGATTAATTCGGAAGAGATTTTAGGCAATATTTTCAGTAAATTTTGTATCGGGAAATAATTGATAACTTTAACAGACTCTTTAAAATCATTATTATGGAAATAATTGTGTTTATATTATCCGGAATACTTCTTGGCGGTTTAATCGGCTGGTTTCTCGGAAATAATAATATTTCAAATAAATGCAATAAACTTGAACAGGAGTTAGCTTCATCAGTTACTGAAAACAGAGTCCGCCTTGAAGCTGCTGATAAAATAATTACCGATAAAATTAATGATTTAGCCCTTTTAAAAGAGGAAATTAACCAAGTAAAAGAGAAGCTATACTTAACAAATGAGAGACTTGCCGCATCCCAGGCAGTAAATAGTGCTTTAAACGACAAGCTCAAGAACCAAAAAACTGAAATGGATGAGATGTCAAAAAAGTTCAATCTCGAGTTTGAAAATATTGCAAATAAAATTTTTGAAACAAAGAGCGAGAAATTCACAGAGTTAAATAAGACAAATCTCAAAGCGATACTTGACCCCTTAGGAAAAAACATAGATGAGTTTAAGTCAAAGGTAGCCGAAGTGTACGATAAGGAATCTAAAGAGAGATTCTCTCTTGGTGAAAAAGTCAAAGAGCTCGCTCTATTAAATCAGACAATCAGTGAAGAGGCTAAAAACCTTACTAAAGCATTAAAGGGTGAAGCTAAGACACAAGGAAGATGGGGCGAAATGATTCTTGAGAAAATTCTTGAGATGTCCGGTTTAAGAAAAGATGAAGAGTACACTATTGAAGAGCAACTTACCGATGATTCCGGTAAGCCATTAAGATCAGAATCATTAGACTCAAAAATGAGACCAGATGCAATAGTTAAATATCCTGACAACAGAAATGTAATTATTGACTCAAAAGTTTCGTTAAATGCATTCATAAGGCATATTGAAGCATCGGATCCACTTGTTCAGCAAAAGGAGTTGGATGACCACATAAATGCCGTTAAAAATCATATAATTGCATTAAGCAATAAAGGATATGATGATTATAAAAAATCTCTTGATTTTGTAATGATGTTTATTCCCAGCGAGCCTGCTTATATTGCTGCAATAAAAGGAGACCCGGATTTGTGGAGTTTTGCATATGAAAGAAGAATCCTGATAATGAGTCCTACTAATCTTATAACTTCATTGAAACTCATCGTTGATCTTTGGAAAAGAGAGTATCAAAACAGGAATGCGATTGCTATTGCTGAAAGAGGGGCAAAGTTATACGATAAATTTGTTGGTTTTGTAGACAATCTCAAGGATATGGGAGTATATCTTGAAAAAGCTGTTGAAAAATACGATGAATCATATAAACAATTAACAACAGGTAAAGATAATTTGGTCCTTCAGACTGAGAAGCTGAAGAAACTGGGTCTTAAAACAAAAAAAGAGATTAAATTTGATATTGAAGAGTATGATTCAGACGAATCAGATTAGTTCTAAAAGGGATAGCCAACACCAAACTGCAAACTATATGTATCTTTTTTAAACCAATTAAATGGTTTAATCCAGTTTTGCTTAATAGGATCGTAAGCAACCATCCCTAAATCAAGACGAAGAATTACAAAATCTAAATTCAATCTTGCTCCGAATCCCCAGTTAAATGCGATGCTTTTATAAAAGTTATTGATTCTGAACAAACCCTCTTCCCTGCCCTGTTCTGCTTTGATTGTCCATATATTACCCAAGTCCGTAAAAAGAGCACCCTCTACCTTCCAAAACATTAGAAAACGAAATTCAGCGTTAAATTCAAGTTTAATATCTCCTGTTTGATTTGGAATTGAAAAAGTTGTATCAACAACAGAAGATCCAGGACCTACCGATCTTGCCTGCCAGCCCCTTAAACTATTGGCACCTCCGGCATAAAAGAGTTTTTCAAAAGGTAAGGATTTTGAGTTACCATATGCCACTCCTAAACCACCATTTAATCTTGCTGAAAAAGCGTTTTTATCATCAATTTTCCAGGTTTTGGAAATAGTTAAATCAGTTCTAAAATACTGAGAATATGGAGTATTCCAAATTTTTCTGGCACCAGTTGTGTCAACAGGCAATTTATTGTTAAATAGACTAAGAAGATTTCCTGATATATCGTTGATCCATCTGATATAAAAGAAAGATTGTTTAGGATATGGAGAGGGATCTGTTGTGTAGTACAATGTAGCTCCTGCACCCATATCAAAGTGATTCATATATGAATTTCTTAAAAAGGGGTCAGTCAGATTGTTATAAAATTGTTCGGAAACATTATTAAGTTTAACAATATTCAATTGAACCGGATTGACTCTATAATACATTTTTCCATTATTCCAGTTGTATCCGTAATTAATTGAAATCAAATTCCTTGTAAATTCAGGTCTGTTTTGATAATTGTAACTTAGGTTTATTTCAGTTCTGGGAACTGAATATTTAAATATTTTATCTGGAAGTAACAAAAAATTTGGAGTTGAAATACCTGCTGAAACACCTAATTCTGTTGATTTTATTGGATCATTGAATTTAAACTGAAAATTTCCCATAAATCCTAAATTGAGCCACTCTCCACCCCTGAAAATATTTTTATGATAATATGAAATGGCGGGAGATATACCTAAAAGACCATTCGAGTTACTTGATGCCTCTATGTTTATCTTATAACCTTGCATTTTTGAAGGAGTAAGCCTGATTGTGCTGATTACTCCAAGATTTCCCAGGGAATCTCTCTCTTTTTCAGCTAGTTCGTCAAATTGAATGTTTACACCCGAAAATAGTCTTAATGCAACCAACCTGTCATAGGTGCTATTAACTTTATGCTCATTATAAAGGTCTCCGGGCCTTATTTGGTTCATCTTATATAGGACAGAAGGCTTAATTATTGATTCTTTAGGCGTTATTGTTTCTACTCCATTAATTATTACTGTGTCACTAATGCTTGACATAACCGATGATATCTCTGTTGGATCGTAAGAGGGGTAGATTCTAACTTTTCTGATTGAATACTTATTATGCTTTCTGGAATCTTCAGGTTTTTCGTTTCTTGTATAATTCAAAACTTTTATTGTTAACCTTGCAGAATCTGAATGAATCAGAGTGTCTGCAATATAAGAGAAATAACTTTTTGTAAAATTATAGTATCCTAAATCTCTGAGTTGTAGGGTAACTCTCTCACTTTCTGCTTCCAGTTTTTTTTCGGAGAGATAATTCCCTTTCTTAACCAGAGAGTTAATTGAGTCTGATAAAATAAATAATCTCAGAGAGTCATCAGTTATATCGTAAGATATACTTGATATAGAATATCTTTTTCCTGGATATACATAATATGTAACATCAGCTAGTTTGCTTTTTAATCTTACCGAATCATTCACTGTGCTATTATAGTAACCGAGTGATTCAAGATGACTTATAATATTATCATTGCTTTTATCAACCAAAGTACTGTCATACAAGACTGGAGCTTGACCAAGTCTGGTTACAAATCTATCCCAGCCATTACCAGTCCCGTTACTCCAGTTATATATGCTTAAGAAAGGGTTCCATCCAAACAGAAATTCACTATTAGGCTTTTGTCTTATATATGGCACTAATTCTGATTCTTTAACCCTTGAATTTACTGGAATAATAATTGAATTTTTCTTTAACCGATATTCTCCTTCAGGAACTACTTTTACAGTGCTGCACGATGATAATGAGATAATTATCATAAATGTAAAGAAAACTCTAAAAAAACAGCACTTCATTCTGGAAATCAATTTTATGCAAAATTAACTTAATTTATATTTCTTTCTATAGAGACAATATTAAAAAGAAA
>WARP01000844.1_pt2 | contig 26585 bp, 26 predicted proteins | sample 4769151 | NCBI WGS metagenome assembly WARP01 (sample SAMN08893023, study PRJNA449175) | gut metagenome | isolation source: rumen sample fed with dry roughage | host: cow | place: India: Nagpur | collected 2016
ATTTCACCTTGAGCCGGTTTTTCAGCAGCAGAACCTGGAAGCAAAATACCGCCAGCAGTTTTAGTTTCTTCTTCAACACGACGAATAACTACGCGATCATGTAATGGACGAATGTTGCTCATTGGAAACTCCATCAGACTAAGTCTTTTATTAGTGAAGTAATGATGACTTTGTTATTCCATCGGTCATCATCAAATAATTTCGATGACACTTTTGTGGGGATGGAAAAAAACGCTTCAAGGGGCAAACAAAAAAAAATTGCTGTTTTTTGTGTTTTTTTTATTCAAATCCGATATTTCTGCATTTAATCAGCACTTTCTTCTTTTAACACAAATTCTTTTTGCTGATTGTTAAAATAATAATGCTCTACATCAGCATTTGGATAAATCAGATTCAGACTGTTGGGTAAGCCACGATGCAAACGGTAAGACGTTGCAGTTCCCGCATGAATATCCAGCACCGGATGGTCTGCCCCTAAATGGTAAATCTGGTTCAGATCATACACCGCTGATTGATGCAGATGACCATGCAACAGACCATTTAAACCACTTTGACTCCAAGATTCCAAAGCCATACGCCCCAGCATTGGACAATCCTTGATGCCATGCGGATTATCCGGCGGTGTATAAAATGGCTGGTGCGCCACAATAAGTTTGATTTTACGCTTGGGAGCCATCATCAGCCTTTGATCAATTTGCTGAATTTGCTCCAGGGAAATATGTCCGCGCGTATGATAACGCCGCCGAATACTGTTGACGCCAATCAGATAAAAATTCTTGGTTTCCAGCACAGTTTCCATATGACCAAAGAAAATTTTATAACGAGTAAAGGGACTGAATATACGATTCCAGACATGGTACAAGGGAATATCATGATTACCGGGTACCACCAGATAGGGTAGATTTAAACTTTCCACAAACTGTTTGCAGTCATAAAACTGCTTATAATGGGCGCGCTGGGTTAAATCCCCGCTTACAACCACACCCTCCAAAGGATGTTGCTGACAAAATAGACGGATTGCTGCCATACAGGCCGGCCTTTCCGTACCAAAATGCAAATCAGATAGATGTAGAATCATAAGGAACCATTATTTTCAATGCATGCTTGCGTACGGAAATATGCAGCGGGGGCTGCATTTCCACAATCTCACCATCCAGTGCAAGAGTCAGTTTTTTGGCTTTGGAATGTATTTGCACCTTGTCGGCAGAAAAGCTATACACATCTGGTGCATGATCAAGATTGCCTCGAATCAGTTGCCATAAAATTTTAAATAAGGTGGGTTTATCGCTTTTCGCCACCACCACACCCACAACCTTTCCCAATTCAGCACATTTGGCAATACGCAAATTCATCTCTGCAAGTTGCAGCTGATTGTTGCCAAAAAAAATCAGCGGAGTTTTGACGGGATATTTTTTACCGTCAATTTCCACTTCCAGTTTCAGTTCTTTGCGATCACGAATCAGCACATCTAGCGCTGAAGTATAGGCATGTAAAGCAAAACGGCCAAAACGCCGGTTATAGAGTTCACGCCTTTGTATGAATAAGGGATAAAGTCCCAAGCTGGCATTATTTAAATAGATATGATCATTAATTTGCGCCACATGGACTGCACGGATTTGCCCTGTCGCGATAACATCGGCCGCTTTGAGCAAATCAAGTGGAATATGCAACAAGCGGGCAACATAATTGAAGGTTCCCAAGGGAAAAATACCCATAGGAATCTCGGTGCCTATCAATTTGGTAGCCACCGTATTGAGTGTACCATCTCCACCCGCAGCAACCACAATACCAATGTCTTCTGCCTGTAGATGGCGTGCGATGATTCTGCCCATAAAACTGCTAAAATCTGTTTCAGCACTAATTTCAAATGCCTGAATCTCATAACCATAAGCTGTTAAATTTGTCATAAGCGGCTCATAGATTTCATCTTTATTGGCTGCATGAAATCCTGATTTTTCATTATAGATAAGGGACAAAGGCTTGGCAGAAACTGACATTTTTACTACTTTTTTGAAGCAATTGCTCTAATTTCGTCCAAATTATCGACAATTGAAAGCATCTTTATGTAAAATTCGAATTACCACCATTTATTAAATCAATAGCGATCACCACAAAAATAACAACATTAAACCATTGTTTTTTAAATAAATAATTTAAATAAATAATACTCATAAAACTAGTAAATGGATCAATTAATAAACGAACAATGTTTTAACTTATTGTTTTTAATGATTTAAAAAAATAAACATATAATATTCCAATCTATTTCAGCTACTTCTTTAGTCTTATTTTTTTTATGATTTTATGCTTTAATACAGCCACTTTTTTTTTATATTTTCATCCTGGCGATGTATCCCATTGCCTGGATTGTACTTTGTACATTTGAATCGTACATATTTGAGATAGGCCTCACCATGACCCAAGTGAACGCACCAGAATTCGTTCGTAACCCTAAGCTTATTGCATGGGTGGAAGAGATTGCTAAATTAACCAAACCGGCAAAAATTGAATGGTGTGACGGTAGCGCAGAAGAATATCAACGTCTTATTGACTTGATGATCGCTAACGGCACTATGCAAGCACTTAACCCAGAAAAACACCCTGGTTCTTACTTGGCAAATTCAGATCCTTCTGACGTTGCTCGTGTTGAAGGTCGCACATTTATCTGTTCAGAAAAACAAGAAGACGCAGGTGCGACAAACAACTGGGAAGCGCCTGCTGAAATGCGAGCTCGCCTGAACGGTTTGTTTGATGGTTGCATGAAAGGACGTACCATGTACGTAGTTCCTTTCTCTATGGGTCCTTTAGGTTCTCATATTGCACACATCGGTATTGAGATAACCGACTCTCCTTACGTAGCAGTAAGCATGGCGAAAATGGCTCGTATGGGTAAAGCTGTTTACGAGGTACTTGGTACTGATGGCGAATTCGTACCATGTGTCCACACTGTAGGCGCTCCGCTTGAAGAAGGTCAAAAAGACGTAGCTTGGCCTTGCAACCCAGAAAAATATATCGTGCATTATCCAGAAACTCGTGAAATCTGGTCTTATGGTTCAGGTTACGGCGGTAACGCATTGCTTGGTAAAAAATGCCTGGCATTACGTATTGCATCCTCTATGGGTCGTCAACAAGGCTGGTTAGCTGAACACATGCTGATCCTTGGCGTAACCAATCCACAAGGTGAAAAACACTACATCGCTGCTGCATTCCCATCAGCTTGTGGTAAAACCAACTTTGCAATGTTGATTCCACCAGCAGGTTACGAAGGCTGGAAAATTGAAACTGTAGGTGACGATATTGCCTGGATCAAACCAGGTGAAGACGGTCGCTTATATGCAATCAACCCAGAAGCTGGTTTCTTCGGTGTAGCACCTGGTACCAACACCAAAACTAACCCGAACTGTATGGCAACTTTAAGCCACGACGTGATTTACACTAACGTTGCCGTAACTGACAACGGTGAAGTATGGTGGGAAGGTCTGACTAAAGAAGTACCTGCTAACCTGACTAACTGGAAAGGTCAACCACACGTTGCTGGTGAAAAAGCTGCACATCCAAATGCACGTTTTACCGTTGCTGCAGGTCAATGCCCTTCAATTGATGCTGACTGGGAAAATCCGGCAGGTGTTCCAATTTCTGCATTCATCTTCGGTGGTCGCCGTGCAGACACAGTTCCGCTAGTTTCAGAAGCAATCGACTGGGTTGACGGCGTGTATAAAGCAGCAACCATGGGTTCTGAAACCACTGCTGCTGCTGTTGGTCAACAAGGTGTTGTTCGTCGTGACCCATTTGCGATGCTTCCATTCACCGGTTACAACATGGCTGACTACTTCTCTCACTGGTTAGAAATGGGTGAGAAAGTTGGTGCGAAAGCTGCTGCTGCTGGCAACAAGCTTCCTGGCATCTACAACGTAAACTGGTTCCGTCGTGATGCTGAAGGCAACTTCGTATGGCCTGGTTTCGGTCAAAACATGCGTGTTCTTGAGTGGATCATTGACCGTTGTGAAGGTCGTGCAGATGCTGTTGAAACACCAATTGGTCGCGTTCCAACTTACGAACAGCTGAACTGGACTGGTTCTGACTTCACTAAAGAACAGTTCGAGATGGTGACTTCTCAAGATAAAGATTTGTGGATCAAAGAATTTGAAAGCCACTCTGAATTGTTCAACAAACTTGGTGACCGTTTACCAGAAGCATTGAAAAAGCGTCAAGCTGAACTTTTAGCTGCAGTTCAATCTGCTTAATCGCTAAATAAAAAAAGGCCGCACAAGCGGTCTTTTTTTTAACTATTTGTTTAATAATAAGATTGTATAACTTAACAACAGCCATAAAAGGGGAAAATTCATGTTAAAAACACTCACACTGACTGCCTGTCTGCTTAGCATGTCTACTTTGGCAATAGCCAAACCCGAGACACCTGAACAGCCTACTCTTCACATTTGTGCAATCAAAGGTACGCCAGACTCTAGCCAGTTTCAGATCAAAAAGCGCATTAAAGTGGCTAAAGGGACTTATGGCAGCGTAGAAGAACTGTATTCACGTTTTGCAGAACGTGCTCATCAAGTCGGTGGCAACGTGGTCATTAACTACAATGCCAGCCAGAGATTCGGTTTCTGGCCTTGGCGTTTTGTACGCCCCGTGGTTTGGGGTACGGCAGTGAAATGGAATACGCCGGTAAATTGTAAAGAACTCGGCGGCGTTGAAATTTAAGTACAGCCCACAGCTGAAACTTGAATGAAGATCACAACTAAAACTTGCTGTACCCAAAAGATCGCTCAGGTGGTCTTTTTTCTTGTTGAACCACTTAAGCTGCAGTATCGCTTGATCTTGTCAGCAGCAACTTTAAAAGATATTGATCCAGTTGCTGTATTTCATCAGTACTAAATTGAAAACCGAGTTTGCTTCTACGCCATAAAATATCCTCACTGGTTCTCGCCCACTCCTGATCAACCAGATAGTCTACCTCTCTAGCAAACAGGCCATGGCCAAAGTTTTCACCCAATTCATTGATACCGGAAATATCCTTTAAAAATCCCCATACCCTTGAACCATAAGCATGTGCCCAGCGCGAAGCCAATGGCAAAGAAACATCATCAATGCCCTGCATAAGCTGCTGTATTAACAACTCAACCGAAACCAGGTTTTCCGCACCTGGTAACAATGCTTTTTCAGTCCAGGAACTATGCATGCCAGGAAAGTTCGCTGCCAAATGCGCCATTGCTGCTTCTGCCAGTTTTCGATAAGTGGTGAGCTTGCCGCCAAATACCGAGAGTAAAGGTGCATCATTTTCCTGCGCATGCGATATTGCCAAAGTGTAATCTCGGGTAACAGCCGATGGATTATTCGACTCATCATCACACAAAGAGCGCACACCTGAATAGGTATATAAAATATCTTCAACCGCTAGCTGATGCTTAAAATGATCATTATAAACATCCAGCAAATAATCCACTTCCTGTGCGGTGATTTTGACCTGATCAAGATTGCCCTGATACTCATGATCAGTGGTACCAATCAAGGTATATTGCTCCAGATAAGGAATCACGAAAACAATACGCTGATCATCATTTTGCAGAATGAAAGCTTTATCGCCCTCATAAATTCTAGGCACGATAATATGACTGCCCTGAACAAGACGTAGACCATGTGGTGATTGCTGTTTTAAATTGTGCTCAATAAACTGAAATACCCAAGGCCCAGTAGCGTTAACCAGCGTTTTTGCCTGTAGCTGATAACTACCCTGTGCATGTTCCAGATGGATATTCCACACGCCATTTTCACGGTAAGCAGCGATACAACGAGTTTGTGTGGCAATTTTGGCGCCCAGCTCATGCGCCTGCATGGCATTTAAAACCACTAACCGCGCATCATCCACAGTACAATCCGAATACTCAAAACCTTGCGTCATTTCATCTTTTAAAGGGCTGCTGGCAGGATCAAAATGAATATGCCGGGAAGCAGCTAATTTTTTCCGTTTTCCCAAGTGATCATAAATAAATAAACCGGTCCGTATCAGCCAAGCGGGACGTAAATGCGGCTGATGCGGCATGATAAAACGTAAGGGACGAATGATATGCGGCGCTTTGGCTAGCAGGATTTCCCGCTCCAGCAAAGCTTCATGTACCAAACGGAATTCTTTATATTCGAGATAACGCAAACCGCCATGAATCAACTTACTGCTGGCAGAGGAAGTATGGCTGGCGAGGTCATCCTTTTCACATAAAAAAACCGACAAACCCCGTCCTGCAGCATCAACGGCAATACCCACGCCATTAATGCCACCACCAATCACCGCTACATCATAGACCGGATGACTCACTAGCATGTCCACCTCCTCTAATCCTGTTCAGACAGTAAACTTAAATTTCTTGTTATCTCAAGAAACCTAACACTATTTAAAGTGAAAGGACACCAGATAATTGTCATTCACTTCAATGCAGGCAAAATGAACGAAGTTTTTATTTTTTTATTCTGATGGTATCAGCTTTCCAGATGGTCACATTTGGAAAGCTTTTTTATAGAATATACACTGCCTCAAGATCGTTAAAAAATCGGGCTTATGGCATACTGAGTAGAATAATAACACCGGGATTTTTTGAAGATGAACAAGAGCTATAAATTGTTGGGTTTAAGTTTGCTTGCGCTTGCACTGACTGCCTGTCAAAGTACTCCGCGCCAATACAATGGTAATGTCGGCTATCAGATTGAAAGCCAGTCTGCCAATAGCGCAACATTGACTTATACTTTAGCTATTCGTCAGAACCAGAAAATAGATGAACAGAAATTACAGCGTGCCTGCCAAAAAGTATTAGGCTTAAATAAACAATATAAATTAACGATCCTGAGCATTAGTGAAATTGCCAATCCGGAAATACAAACTCCACACTATGGTCGTCAACTGGGCCAGAGCCGTACCAGCATAAGTCTTAGCAACACCCCAGACTTATATAATAGTGAAAATATGGCTACTCGCCAGTCGTTAGAAGCGCGTCCAAGCACCTTAAGTGTGGTTCGCTATACCTGCTCTTAAAACTTAATAATTTAGACAGAAATAAGACGCTATTTATAGCGTCTTGTAAAAACTGACATTACGAAATTCCTTTGCTTCATCCAGATCTGGCCAAGTCGTGGCACTACGTTCATCCAATTTTTCGTAGTTTGGATGACTAAAATTTTTCACCCGACTGTCTGCCACCCATACTTCTGGGGAAAACTTTAGAAACTCATCTAAAAAGAAGCGATTGCATTGATCGTATAGCACATCGGCAGCCAAGAGAATATCGACCTGCTCTGCTTTATACAGATCATCCAGATATTCCAGCTCGACATTATTCAACTCGGCATTGGCACGACACGCATCCAGACTGACCTGATCAATATCACAACAGATCACCCGCTTCGCTCCTGCCATTTTCGCTGCAATTGCAACCACACCCGACCCCGCACCAAAGTCGAGTACCACCTTGTCTTTCACATGATGTGGTTCAGCTAAGAGCCACTGTGCCATAGCAAGTCCTGAAGCCCAGCAGAATATCCAGTATGGCGTATCATTCCAGATCCGACGAATCACCTCATCATCGAGTTTGTCTGTCGGAAAGACCGGTGGAATCAGCCACAGTGAAATGGGGATTTCAGGCAATTGCTGGACAAGCAGCTCACAGTTTGGAATCACTTCATGCAAAGCTTGAATTAAATGTTCGGGGGCTTTTGGAAATTGGAAAGTACAGCTCATGCTTAAGCCTTGGCGATGATCTTATTGGAACTTATAAAGGGATTTGATACGCGACCAAGTCACCCGCAGCTGTTCGAGGCAAACCTAAATTTATTTAAAATTGTTTCTGCGACATTTCAGATTAAATGACACAAAATGCCGAGTTCTGCGGGTGACAAATGGTTTTGGTTACTTTTGCCGAAACAAAAGTAACATACGAGCTTCTTACATCGATCGTCACAACGGTAAGACTCCGTCGTGACTTCACCATCTTTTAATTAAAAGATTAACCTAAAGCCTTTTCAGCAGCTTCAACAGTTTGACGAATCAAAGTGGTAATGGTCATAGGACCTACACCACCTGGAACTGGTGTATAAGCAGAAGCCACTTCTTCAATACCAACCAACTGGATGTCACCTACACCGCCGCCATCACGTGGATGGAAACCTGCATCTACAACCACTGCACCTGGTTTAATCCAGTCTTTTTGAATTAGTTCAGCTTTACCTACGGCACCGACAATAATGTCAGCCTGTTTAACGAAGCTAGCAAGGTCTTGGGTACGTGAATGGCAAATCGTTACTGTTGCATTAGCTTCAAGCAACATTGCAGCCATTGGTTTACCCAAAATTGCAGAACGACCAACAACGACTGCATGTTTACCTGCAATTTCAATGTCATTGGCTTGCAGGATAGTCATGATACCTGCAGGCGTTGCAGAACCATAAGCTGCCTCACCCATTGCCATACGACCATAACCCAGACAAGTTACACCATCAACGTCTTTCGCCAGTGAAATGGCATCGAAACAAGCACGCTCATCAATTTGTGCAGGCACTGGGTGCTGTAAAAGAATACCGTGAACATCAGGATTGGCATTGAGTTTTTCAATTTCAGCCAGTAATTCTTCAGTCGTAGTTTCTTTCGGAAGTTCAACTTTCAATGAATCCATACCGACACGGCGGCAAGCATTTCCTTTCATACGCACATAAGTTGCAGATGCGCCATCGTCACCCACCAAAATAGTCGCAAGGATTGGAGTACGACCTGATTTTGCTTTTAACGCTTCTACGCGAGTTAACAAATTAGCCTCAATTTTCTTTGCCAATGCACGACCATCTAATACTAATGCCACGGCACTTCTCCCAAATGTTGATATGAATCAATTTCGCACATTCTACATGAATATTTTAAATATTTTCCGTTATATGCTGCTTTTCTGCACATCTGCATAAATCTACTATTGTTTTTTTTTCAGGGCTTGATAATATACGCAGCAACAAGACATGGCGGGGTGGCAGAGTGGTCATGCAGCGGACTGCAACTCCGTGTACGCCGGTTCGATTCCGACCTCCGCCTCCAATCTTGTTAAGCCCGAGTGGTGAAATCGGTAGACACAGGGGATTTAAAATCCCCCGCCCACAAAGCGTGCCAGTTCGAGTCTGGCCTCGGGCACCATTCTTAGCTTACTAAGATGGTGTAAGTAAAGAACCCAGCATTAAGCTGGTTTTTTTATGCCTAAAATTTAGCAACTCAGATTCTTATTCTGAATTGCATTCCACTATCGTGCTCTTTGGCTATCATCCCGCAGAGCGCAAATAGTTCTCCAGGTCCTGCTCCAGTTTTTGCTGCAAATGAACTGGCTGAATAATCCTGACATGTGGTAGCCAATACCGCACCAAAGGCAATAACTGCATTTCGTGGCGAACCTGACAGCTGATTAATAATTCTCCAGATGTGGATTCCTGCTCAATCTGCTGTTCTGGAAACAAACGCCGCTCTTTAAAAAATACCGCAACCTCAGCTTTTACTTGGATAAAAACCTGCTGTTTTTGCTGTCCAAACCAGATGCTTTCCTCATCGGCCAGTATTTTTAATATCTCGGCATCATGTTGAAAATTTTCTGCCTCAAATAGCAGTTTCACCTGCTGAATCTGACTTAAGCGATAAGTCTGCAGTTTTTTCTGAAAGACACCCGCCAAATACCAGATGCCATGATGATGGATTAAACGATAAGGCTGGATGATTCTGCATTGATCACGATATTGCAGCTCAATCCATTGACGTTTATAAATCGCAGCGCTAAGCAGCTTAAAATGTTCAGCAAACCGTTTGCTATCTTCAAAATAATAGCCTTTTGCCGAGAAGACCTGATTCGCCCGTTCGTCCAGCAATTCGCGTAAAAAAGAAATATCCAGCGTCGGGTAAAGCTCACTAATTCCCGACAGTTGCGCAAAATTCTGGATATCCTGCAGTTTAAAACGGCCTAAATAGGAAGGTTCCAGATAATAGCGTTTAGTGTTTCCATCCTGAATCAAAGGCAAGTATGAATTAAGCCGATCAAAGTCCCGTTCAATGGTTCGGGTACTGACCTGAAACTCACCCGCCAGTTCTTGTACACTTAACTGATGCCCTATATTCAGTTTGGTTAAAATATTGGCCAAACGCTCTGCGAGGCGCTCATGCGTTGATGCATTGCCCTTCATAAACACCCTCTTTGTGCAATAAAAGCACAATACCTAAAATGCTAAAATTTTTTAAATTATCTAAAAATTATACTACCAATCAAAAACTTAATTTTAAATATTTATTTCAACTTAAGCCTAATAGGATAAACTTGAATCAGGATTTGAAACGGCTGGTGACACCTTTTGTCGGCGGTTTGGGATTAAGCCGTTCAACATAACGCTCAAGATGCAGCATCGCTTTATAAAACTGATGCAGATTAGAAGGTAATACCTGATTGCAAATAATGGCTTTATGCAATCGCTTCAAGGCGCGTAAGCCATGTTCAGATGTATAAGGAGCTGAGACTATTTTCATAATATACTTCCTTTTATTACATGACGTTTCAATTAATTCCAAACAATTTAGTCGGATTATTCTAAATCTTAATCTACTCCCTGGTTTTGACAGGTTGTGTCGAACAATCGATATTTTTTACCATTTTTTAAAATTTTATAACCTTATTTTTATCTATTAATTTAAGTTACTTATCATTTTTATTGTAAGCAAAATAAAAGCCAACATATGTTGGCTTTTAGTATTTCAATCACAGGAATGATTAGAGGATTTCTACCACAACTTTACCAACATGTTCACCGGTATCCATCACCGCATGAGCATCCTGAATCTGGTCAAACTTAAAAGTTTTATAGATCATCGGCAAACATTCTCCTTTTGCCCACAGCGGTGCAACATGCTCTTGCAGACCTTGAGCAATTTCAGCTTTTTCCGCAGTGTTACGTGCACGCATGGTTGAACCGGTAATAGTCAGGCGTTTCATCATGATTTGACCGAGTTTGACCTCTTTGGCTTTTGCACCACCCAAGAATGCGATATAAACCAGACGACCATCACGGCGCAGCAAATTCAAATTACGTTCTAAATATGGCGCACCCACCATATCCAGAATCACATCAACACCACCATTGTCAGTAGCCTCATTAATGACTTGCTCGAAATCCTGAGTCTTATAGTTGATTGCCGTGGTTAAATCCGAAATTGCTGCCACTTTTTCATCTGAACCTACGGTTGCAAACGTTTTGATGCCGAGTGATTTACACAGCATTAAAGCAGTCGTTCCAATCCCGCTTGTTCCACCATGTACCAGTACCGTTTCCCCTGCCTTGGCTTTACCCATCTGGAACACATTCACCCATACGGTAAAGAAGGTTTCAGGAATCGCGGCTGCCTGAGTAAAGCTCACACCTTCAGGAATATTCAAGGTCTGGCTTTCAGGCACCACACAATATTCTGCATAACCACCCCCATTGGTCAGGCCACACACCTGATCGCCAACTTTAAACTTAGAAACCTCAGTTCCTACAGCCACCACTTCACCAGCCACTTCCAAACCCGGTACAGGCGTTACTCCTTTAGGCATTGGATATAGACCTTGACGCTGCAAGATGTCAGGACGGTTAATGCCAAATGCATGCACTTTCACCAAGACTTCATCTGCTTTAGCTTCAGGTACTGCAACAGTTTCGTAAGCGAGTTTATCCACGCCGCCCGGTTCTGTGATGATGACTTGTTGCATAGTCGTTTGTGACATAATTTATTCCTGATCTATTCATTACTTTTTAAAATTTACTATTCTATTTGAACATAGAAATAGCCGGGAATGAATAACTGTGGACTTATGTATAATCTGCCTACTATTCAGCAAAATGATATGAGCGCATGGCAACTATTCAAAAAGCTGAAATGCAGGATATGGAATCTATCTTAGACATCTGGCTCAATGCTTCCCTACAGGCACATGATTTTATTCCTGCTTCTTACTGGGAACAGCAGTTGCTTCCGATGCGTGATCTTTACCTGCCTTTAGCCGAAAATTATGTGATCAAGGAAAATCAAACTGTCGCAGGTTTTGCATCCTTATTAAGATCAGAATCAGCGCTGGCTGCACTTTTTATTGCGCCTCATCAGCAAGGTTTGGGATACGGTACGGCCTTGATTGATTTTTTTAAACAGCAATGTGATGAATTACATTTAAATGTCTATACTGAAAATACCGCAGCGGTCAATTTTTATCAGCAGCAGGGCTTTAAAATCATCAGCCAAGCTATGGATAAAAACACGGGTCATGCAGAATTAAGCATGACTTGGTCTAAGCATTAATTGGGAAAATATCAGGAAGTTTATGTCAGCCGTCATTGAATACAATGAAGATAATTATAGTGACTTTGAATGGTTTGAAGGATTTGCCGTGATTCGTTTTTATGCCAACTGGTGTGCCCCGTGTGTACAAAATTTTCCTGTATTTGAACAGTTGGCAGCACATTATGCTGTACTAAAGCCCGAGATCAAATTCGGTAAGATCAATGTCGATCAATCCCCGATTCTGACCTTGCGCTATAACGTTTACGGTTTGCCTTCTACACTGATTTTTAAAAACGGACAAATCATTCAACGGATTGCAGGGGTAAAAAGTTTGAATGAAATGAAATGCATTGTTGATTCAATGAACTAATCTAAAATTATTATGGTTACATGATAAAAATACCCTATTGAATATTGCATAGTCTTTTCAAGTGCATTGCTTTATTTCTATTTTTATTCAATATATTGTTAGCCCCACACCCACAATAAAAAATACTCAATTATTATGGATTTAAAAGTCATTTTCCTATTTTGCCTGTTCCCTGGTTTAGGCGTTATTTTCCTGACCTGGTTGTTGCGTTTTCCGTGGGTCTGGCTATTTAAAACTGTGATTGTTTTTGAAATTGTGGTTGCAATTTTGGTATTTATCATTGAGCTTGATGCAAGAAAGACCCCGGGGAATAGCGGCTGGATCATGATTTTTGCAGCCGTCTTTCAGATCTATTTTGCCGTACTGCTAATTTTGACCCGTTTAGTGATCTGGCTGAGAAAAAAATGGGACTAAATCTTATATATTCATCCCGTCTCTTATATGTATGGTTTTGACAGTTTTTAAATCAAACCGAATCATTTTTTACTTGGGCATTTCTACAAATTGCATTAGAAATTTACGCACCAATGGCAGCATCACCAGAATCAGTGGAAATGCCATCAGCCATGACAAGCTCCATGCATGTAGCCACAGAGAAAAGAAGCCATCAACCAAGCCTTTATTCAGCAACATGTTAAAGCAGGAAATTGCTCCGCTCATAATGCCTGAAAGGATAAGTGGCATCAGCCAAGTCAGATGTTTTGGGTGGAATTTTGGGAAATTATTTTTCATCATTTAACCTAATCTTTTTAAATCGTGAATCGAATTACATACGTGCAATTTCTACTGCTGCCTGATCAATCTTTCCGGAGATTTCACGGATTTGCTCTGGGTTCAGTTCGGTATGTTGAATCTTAAGGCGCAATGAAGTTTTCAGGTTTTCCATCGCACGTTTGATATCGACATAGTGTTCGTTGTTCTGGATTTGCTTACGCGTATTAAAGCGGTCGAGAACTTTATTGATTTCGTCTTGATGCGCAGCTAAATGTTTTAGGCCTTTGGCTGTAATGTGATATTGCTTGCGCTCATCCTCACTCAGCTTCACTTCTGTGTAGTGATGTTCTTCAAGATAGTGAATCGTCGGACAGATGGTGCCTGTGCTCGGCTTGTAGTTCCCGCCTACCAAACCAGCCACCTCTTTGATAATGTCGTAACTAAACTTTGGGGATTGGGCAATGAAATGCAGCACCAAGAGCTTCATCTGTCCGGCTTCAAACAGGCGTTTACGCGTCGTTGGTTTGCTTTCAGCGTCAGCAATGAGATCTTGGATTGACATCTTAAGATTAATCTTAAATTAATATAAGATATATCTTAGTTTATTTTAAGCTAAATGCAAATGTTATTCTACAATCTGTTTGACTTTAATAATATTTGTCTTTTCTTTATCTAACTCAGATTTAGGTAACTCACCAGCATCAACGAGTGAATGGGTATTAGGCTCTATCGTAAAACCTTTAACTATCATCAAGTTCTCACCACCAAATTTCATAGTGCTTACAAATAAACTAATCCAGAGCACAGTGAAACAGATTCCAACAATAATAGGAATACGACTTACAGAATACTTTCTCAACACTAAAAAGTTACTAATAAGATCAAAGACGTTCACTGAATCTTTAAACATAGGATCAAAACTTTTCTCGTTTTCTTCTATTTTTTTCTTTAAATCCTCTTTAAACTCCTCCAGATCTTTGAACCTAGGATCATCTTTTTCTAAAAACTCGAATAGGTGATAAAATATATACTTACCATCCTTTATCTTCCCTATTTCTTCTTTTAACTTCTCTATTTTTTCGTCATACATACCTAGTATCGTTAAATATTCAATTTCATTACTAATTCTTCTAATTAAATTTTCTTTATAAATTTCCATATATTTATCAAATTTTTCCCTTAATACTTTTTCAGATTTCGAAGTCTTTAATTCCCAATATTCTTGCCAATACTTTGCACCTGCAGCAATATTAGTCTGATATATAGAAAAGAAAACGCAAAATAAGCAAATGAAAAACTCAGCTAATGGCTTACTAGCTGATGCCATCAGAACTCCTGAAAGCATTACGCCTTGGAAAATAATAAAATAATTATTTCTATTTTGAAGTTGCTGTATTTCAAAGTCTCTAGTTGCAATACTTCGCTCATATACAGCTTTAAGCTCTTTTATTTCTAATTTTAAAATATGATTGGAAGTAAAATCTTCATCTAAGTTTTGATCAGGTTTTTTCATAACAACTCATGAAAATATAATTAAAAAGAAACCCGCCTTTCAGCGGGTTTTTTAAATTAGATCAATCTATTACAGACGAACCAATTCCACAATCTTCTCAGCCAGTTCTTCAACCGACTCTTGTGCGAAGCTTACATCTGTACCTTCTGCAACAGTAGTAATGACTGCAATACCTGTTTCACGAAGCAGTGCAACTTGCGCGGCATCAAGATCAGCTTTTGCAATCGCCACGATACCTTGTTGCAATAACAAGTTTTCAAGCGCTTGCGCATTTTCCAGTGCTTTGGCCGATACCGTAATTGACGCAGGTTTTTGACCCAAACGTGCCGCACGGTCTTCCGCTGTTACAGGGTTGCTATGTGCAGTCCATTCAACAGACTCTTCCACCATACCCGCACCAATCGTGACATTATTCAAACGATCAATGAAGATAAACGAACCGGTGTAACGGCTGTCCTGATAACGGTCAAAGACCACTGGCGCATCAAATTCAACAGTCACATTGGCAATCGCATTCAGATCAAGGTGATCCACTTGCATTTGTTCAAGTGTATTTACATTGGTACGGAAGTTAATGCCAGTCACTTTGGCAGGAACCGTTTGTGTACCGATTTTGATGTTATACAACTTGCCAATGACCAGCGGTTGATCCGCCATCCATACCACAGTCGCTTTAACCGAACGTGAAATGGCAGGAATGCCCTGATCTGCACGAACCAGCATATTACCGCGTGATACGTCAATTTCATCATTCAGCGTTAATGTCACCGCTTGACCAGCAAAAGCATGTTCAAGGTTGCCATCATAAGTCACGATTTCTTTCACTGTTGAAGTCTTACCCGATGGTAAAGCCACAACTGTATCGCCGACATTGATTTCACCCAGCGCAATCGTCCCGGCAAAACCACGGAAGTCGAGGTTCGGACGGTTAACATATTGAACAGGGAAACGGAAATCACGTTTCGCGGTATCACGGTTAATTTCTACAGACTCAAGCGTACCCATTAAGGTTTCGCCCGTGTACCATGGCGTATTTGGCGACTTATTCACCACGTTATCGCCATTCAATGCAGAAATAGGCGTAAAGATGATATTGCTTGGCTTACGGTCGCCCAATTGGCTTACGAAGTTGGCATAATCGGCCTGAATTTCATTGAAACGCGCTTCAGAGAATTCAACCAAGTCCATTTTGTTGATTGCAACAATAATGTTCTTAATACCCAGCAAGCTTGCAATGTAGGTATGACGACGGGTTTGGGTTTGTACACCATAACGCGCATCAATCAGGATAATAGCAAGGTCACAGGTAGACGCGCCTGTCGCCATGTTACGCGTGTATTGCTCATGCCCCGGAGTATCGGCAATGATGAACTTACGCTTTTCAGTAGAGAAATAACGATAAGCTACATCAATGGTAATGCCCTGCTCACGTTCAGCTTGCAGGCCATCCACAAGAAGTGCCAAGTCAGGTGCATCACCAGTCGTACCGACTTTTTTCGAGTCACGGGTTACGGCTTGCAATTGATCTTCATAAATCAATTTTGAATCGTAAAGCAAACGACCGATTAAAGTCGATTTACCGTCATCCACGTTACCGCAGGTCAAAAAACGCAATAAGTCTTTATTTTCGTGCTGTTTTAAATACGCCAAAATATCCTGGCTAATCAGTTCAGATTGATGAGACATCGCTCAAACTCCACATACTTTAGAAATCGGGTTCAGATCGAAAAATTAGAAGTAACCTTCCTGTTTTTTCTTCTCCATCGAGCCTGCTTCATCATGGTCAATCATACGACCTTGACGTTCTGAGCTGGTCGCCAAGAGCATCTCTTGGATAATTTCCGGCAAGGTGTTGGCAGTTGATTCAACTGCACCCGTAAGTGGGTAACACCCTAAAGTACGGAAACGTACCGATTTCATTTGTGGAACTTCGCCCTCTTGTAGAGGCATACGTTCATCATCAATCATAATCAGTGTGCCACTACGTTCAACCACAGGACGTTCTGCAGCCAAATAAAGTGGTACTAATGGAATACTTTCCAAATAGATGTATTGCCAGATATCAAGTTCAGTCCAGTTTGATAACGGGAACACACGAATACTTTCGCCTTTGTTCACTTTACCGTTGTAAAGGTTCCAAAGTTCTGGACGCTGGTTTTTAGGATCCCAACGGTGTTTACTGTCACGGAACGAGTAAACACGTTCTTTGGCACGTGATTTTTCTTCGTCACGGCGCGCACCGCCAAAGGCAGCATCAAAACCGTATTTATCCAAAGCCTGTTTTAAGCCCTGGGTTTTCATGATGTCAGTATATTTAGAACTACCATGATCAAACGGATTGATTCCTGCTTCAACGCCTTCTTTATTTTGATGCACGATCAAATCGAAACCATGGGTTTTCGCCATGTTATCGCGGAAGGTGATCATCTCTTTAAACTTCCAGCCTGTATCGACATGCAATAGCGGGAATGGAAGTTTTGCAGGATAAAAGGCTTTTAAAGCAAGATGCAGCATCACTGCAGAATCTTTACCAATAGAATACAACATGACCGGATTTTCAAATTCGGCAGCCACTTCACGAATAATGTGAATACTCTCAGCTTCAAGCTGTTTAAGATGAGTAAGTCTTTCCTCAGTTATGGACATTGACAACACCAGCTCAGATCAACGTGTACTTATTACACTTTTAAAAATATATATATTCATTATAGAGATTTAGTTATCACATCTATTGCTTGTTTTATTATATTAATATGCATATTTCTCATATAAAGCTTAACTAATAAAGAGTATAAGTTTTTATTAATGATTTACTTAAATGATGATCTATTATTGTATTCAGAGATAATCCTTACCGCAAGCCAACATTAAAATGTACAAAATCTAATCTGATTGTTAATTCCTCTAAAACATCTATGTAATTCATGCTGAAAATTGCATAGAGTAACTAAACTTTCTCCCATCTCCTGTATTCTTTTGAATTATACCTATGCCAGACCATACTATTGAATCCGTGAAATCCAGCCTGGAACAGGCACAGCTTGCAGGCCACATCTATCAGCACAATCCACATTTACTGGTGCTGCAAGAACCTTGGGGAGAGGATGGCTCCATCCTGAATAATTTTGTGCAACATGAGCTCACCGCTGACCAGATTGGGCTGCAATTTGGACTAAGACTTTCGGATAATCATTTTGATTTTTTAATTGGTGTCACCCATAGCAATCAGGATCGCAGCTATGAAATTGGTGCAGGCAATCTTAAGGCCGATCAAAAAGCCTTTAACTTGTTGTATGCCTTTTATAACTATCCCAAGGCATTTTATCTGGTGAGCCTGCCCATGACAGCCAGTAGTGCTCAGCTTGAACAGGCCATTGAAACACAACTGTTCAATCAGGCCAACTTGGATTTCTTGAAGACAGCCATCAAAACCAATCCGATGGGACAACAGGTCAACTGGATGAAAGCCTTTATTCTGCAACAGGCATTGAACATGAAAGTGCGTATTCAAACCTGTTTACTTTAATCGTGCTTATTTAAGATAGCTGCCATGCAGCTTGGTCCATTTAAGATAAAATATTAAAGCTAGTCCATTAACCGATTCATCAAGTCTTAATATCACAAATGATTGAATCTAGATAAATTTTTACCAGCTAAAAAATGCAGTCTCATCGGCTGCATTTTTCATTTAAATTGAATCAATTTTAAACAATTAGCCTGCACAAACTCACTTGAGTCATGCTGGTAGAGCGCTACATTATCTGTTTATATGACCTATATAGAGCATAATAATGACGACCTCTATTTATCCTTGCCTGTGGTTTGGAAAAAATGCCAAAGCAGCCTGTGAATGGTATTACTCTAGTCTTCCGTATAGTCACATGATTGCCACAAACGAATATACGGCAAAAGCAAAAATCATTGAATGCGAAAATCAGACCGAGATTGATTATGACTGGAATAGCATCACGCTAAAAGGAATCGAGAGCCAATCTAGCTGGTGTAAAGACCAGTTTAGGGTGAGCTGGAAAATTCACCCTGAAAATTTAGGCGAGATTGTTAAGCAGAATTCTCATGCACAAGCAACGTTATTTAAAATGAAAAAGCTGCTGATTGATGATTTGATTCATGCCTGATCACCCTTTAACAGGATGAGCTAATAATAAAACAACCCATTGATATTTTTTAAAACTCTATAACCAAGAAATGTGAGTATAATAATGAATAATTTAAAAAATTTATACCAGAGCAGGCTTAGCCATTGTCTTTGTTGGAGCTTAACCTGTCTGCCATTGGCTACACAGGCTGCAGATTTCGTACAGATCAAGCCACATCCTATTGATGCAATTGTGCAGCAAAATATGACACAAAAATCAGTTGTGCCGCCATTAAAAAAAACCAGCAAAATCGATCAGATGCGTATCATGCATATCGATATTGACTATGTATATGATAAAAATAAAGAACAGCAGCAAGAAAATCTTCAGGCTTTATTACAACGTATTAACAAGATTCAACCCAATACCATTTTCTTGCAAGCCTTTGCCGATCCCGATGCAAATGGTTCAGCCAATCAGGTGTACTTTAAAAACCGCCACATCCCGACCAGAGACAATCTTTTTCCTCTTCTTGTCAGCCAGATTCGTAGCAAGACCCAGGTCAAGCATATTTATGCCTGGTTGCCCTTAATGGCGTGGGAGTTTCCAAAAAATTACAAACTGACTTATGTCTCACATAACAACGGCGGAAAACAGGGCTATATTCGGGTATCCCCATTTGATCCGAAAAACCTGCAATATGTTTCCGAGATTTATTTAGATTTTATCAAATCAAATGCAGTAGATGGTGTGCTCTACCATGATGATGTCACGCTGAATGATTATGAAGACAGCTCTGCTCCGGCACAAAATATGTATCGGGCTTGGGGATTTGGTGCAGATCAATTATTAAAACAGCCTCGGCAATCCAAACAATTAGAGTTTGCAAAATTTAAAACAGCCTATCTGGATCAATTTGCTGCAGGTATTACCAAAATCATTAAACAGCAACAACCTCATCTACTGACTGCACGCAATATGTATGCACCTGTGGTCTTAGAGCCTCATAGTGAAAACTGGTTTAGCCAATCCATGCCCAGTACTTATCAATATTATGACTACAATGCCATTATGGCGATGCCCTATATGGAAGAAGCGGATGACCATCAACAATTCTATTTGGATCTCGTAAAACGGTCAAAAAAATATGACCCAGATTTGAGTCATACGATTTTTGAACTTCAGGCGTTGAATTGGCGAAATAATCAAAAACTTTCCACCGAAGAAATTGTGGATACCATCAAGTTTTTAGAAAAACACGGGGTAAAACATATTGGTTATTACCCCGATGATTTTGTAGAGGAACATCCTCAACCATCTAAGCTGAAATCCGCTTTTTTAACTGGTGATTAGTCTCAAAGAATTCCAGTAACCCTTTATTATTATAATAAAGGGTTAAATTTCTGGCCTGTTGCATATTGATAATATCTGCCGTATTCACCTTAAAACTGCTGGCAAGTTGGGGTACCGCGACCGCTAATGGAGCTTTTCTACGATCCTTACCTGAAAAGCGGGCCCAGTTATAAGTTGCCCAAAGCAACAGCACGCCAATAAAGCTTAAAATCATCACAACAATATTGATTAAACTTAATGGGCTATTGGGTTGGGCTTGTATAACCAGTTGCTGATAAATGGTTTGACTTTCAAACCACCATAAAAATAGGGTCAACACTGGCATAAATAACCACATAAACATAAACCAACCCACGATTTGCAAACTGTAACCCAAGCTTTTATTACGTACATATTCAGGTTGATCAATGTACGCTGGTAGTTCTAATTTTGATTCATCTTCAATTAAATAATATTTATAGACTTTAGTCATTTTCTGGCTCTCCTCTAAATCCACGATCTGGGCTTACCCAACGTGCACGTTTTTGAGTCTTGAAAATCGTTTTAGGTAATGCAACCACAGTCGTCAGCATAGTCAGAATCCAGAAGAACAGTGGATACCAAATGACCCAAAAATAGTTTCTGAAGATTCGGGCTTTATCATAGGGTTTATCAATATATAAGCTAACAAAGAATTGAATCAGGCAAGTTAAACCCAGAATAATCCCGTACCATTGTGGAAAGAGAGATTGAATTGCCCACTCTCCGGGTAAAGAAAAAAATAGGCCATATAGATATAAGATAATAATACCGAACATCACATATGCCCAAACCACACTGATAATAGACTCTAGTGCAATAGGCCACATACGGCGTCGATTCCACCTAAATAAGTTTGGTAAATAAGCAAATAAAACCTCCACTCCTCCTTGTGCCCAACGCAAACGCTGTTTCCACAAGCCGTTGAAGGTTTCAGGCATATAGATATAGCACAATGCTCTTGGGACATATTGCAAGTCCCAATGATCGAACTGTAAGCGCCATGATACATCGATATCCTCCGTGATCATGTCATCGCGCCAATATCCAATCCGGTCTAGTGCCGTTTTACGAAAACCAACGATTGCGCCTGAAACAGTAAAGATGCGTCCATAGGTACGTTGTGCACGTTTAATTAATCCAATAATAGAAGAGAATTCACCCACCTGAATTTTGCCCAGAATACTGGAGCGGTTCAAAATACGAGGATTCCCAGTGACTGCCCCAACCCGTGGATATCTTGTTAAATGATGCATCATCCATAACACTGCATGAGGATGGATTAATGCATCACCATCTATACAAACTAGATATTCATTTTGACTCACCATTGCACCGGCACGTAAAGCATAGGCCTTGCCCTGATTTTCAGCCAAATGGACAACCCTGAGTTTTGGATATTTTTGCAAAAGCTCATCTAGAATTTCAGCAGTCTTATCTCGACTACCATCATTGACTGCAATGACTTCAAAATCCGGATACTGTGTTTGCATGGCAAACTTTATGGTATCCCTAACCTGTGCTGCCTCATTAAAACAAGGAATAATAATACTGCATCCATGTTCGCTAGGATGAGGTAACGATGGTTGCTTGCGTTCATGTTTTAAATAGAACCAGATTCCCCCCGCAATCCAAAGCCACGCCATAAATAATGGGTAGAAAAAAGCAAAGCCAAAATATACGTCACTCATTTGAAATAAACTTGAATCAGTCATTATTTCCTCCCCTTCGCAGTATTATTTTCATATGGATTACGATAAGTGAGTGGACTGGTATTAATACTTAGATCTTGGTAAAGATGTCCTTGAACTTGCTGTCCAGCCTTCAATTGATAATTATTAATCCCAATTTTTTGTACGGATAATTTTTTTAATTCCTGATAATATTGTGAATATTCTTTCCAATCACTTCTTTTCCCATTCGGATTTACTGTAAAACTCACGATTAAATACTGTTTTTGTATACTGTTTAATTTTTCCAGTTGTTTTTCTAAAGTTTTAAATATTCCAGAATCTTTCACCGGATCAAATTCAATATAAAGAAAATCATTATTATTTAAACTATATTCCATCAAAGGCATTAATCCATCTACATGCTTATCCTTTAAGGTAATTTTCAAAACAGTTTGATAATTATTACTGATATTGGTGTAATATTTTGCATGTTTTTTAGCTTGATCTTTTATATCAAAAACCTGTTTTATTTTTTCAGCGCATTCCCCATCCCAAGTCTTTTTCTGTATCGCGCAGTCGAGCTCATCTCCAATATCGATCATTACACCTTCAACTGAAGAATTATACTTAACTAATTCCGCAGTAAGATCTGCAAAATTGAGTCCCTGTTTCGTTTGTAAACTGATCGGTAATTCAGCATACACCCGATTACCCACACGGGTGCGTGCTTGCCAAACTGTACGATTTAATAAATCCTTACGCATACCCAGTTGACGATTAGGAAAATAGGCAACATCTATTTTTCCGTCCCCATTTTCATCCGCTACGGTTTTTAATAAAATAGTATTGGTTTGTAATGCACTAATCTGATCTAAGAATTGCCCCAGTTTTTGATCAAAAATTTTGTCATTAGGACTGACCATTTCAGCCAAATCAAAACGGATATAACTTCTCCGCTGTTTGTGGATATCGCTTGCAAAAGTTAAAAAATCCAGCATTTCTGCATGCAGCATTTCGGGGGTTGGATTATTCATTACTAGGGCACGTTGATAGGTTTGCCCCGAATCAGCAAGGGTTGACATACTGCCCAAGCTAAATGACATAGGCAAACCAGCTTTTTCTGCAAGTTCTTCACTTTCCTTGGTCACCGCCCCATAAGGCCAGAATATCGCGCGTGTATCTATTCCCAATTCAGTGTCTAAAATTTTCTTGGATTGTTGTAAATCTTCTACAACCCTGTTTTGATAAGCTTGATCAGATTCATAACGTTGATATTTTGGTAAAAATTGACGTGTAATTGCTGCAGGCTGCATACTTTGTTGTGGATTGGCAAGTATGCCCTTATGCATATTGTCCGAATGTGAAACAAACTCTACCAGACCTGAGCGCTGCATTTCACGCATTTGATCCCAGGACATTAAGCTATTTTGACCATAGGCTTCATAAGCATCTTTGGTATTCCCGTTAATCCAGCTCGTCGGAATAGCAAAAGCAGCGAAATATTTATACTGTTTTAATAATGGAAAAACCCGGGTATAACTACTGAGTGCGCCATCATCAAAGGTCAATAACACTGATTTTTTTGGTAATTTCTTTTTCTTTTGCCGAGCATCCCATACATCTTGCAAACTGATGGTTTGCCAGCCTTCCTGTTTTAGCCAGGCAAAATAGCGTCCTAAATTTTTAGTACTGATTGCATAAAGATCCCGATCTCCTTCACGGGCAACATCATCTCGAACATCATGAAAAGTAATGGTAACAAATAAGTTATCAGGTATTTCAGTGGTATTTTTGGTTATATTTTGCGTAAAACCCGTCGCAGGAACGGCGAAGACCGTTACCATGACAGCAGAAAGTAAGGTTTTCATCACTTGTTTCATTAAAAAATTCCTTTAAAGCCCACTGTTGCATAAGTTTTTTCTTCATCTTCACCATCATAAGGATGAGTTCCCCATCCTATGCCATAGTTCAGACTCCAAGTCCGGGAAACCTGCCAATCATGTCCATAAAAAACGTTATAAATTGGCTTCGCGGAATAATTATCTTGTCCAAAAGTCCCAACGGTAGCTTCAAAATTTTGAGTAAAATTGCGGTCATATCTCCGCCACGTAATCCACTCATGCTGTAAATGCAACTCTGCACTATAACTTTCTTCAGGATTGAAATAGTCCACAATGACATCTTTGTTCTGGCTGTAATAACCCGCTAAAGTCAAACTGGTAATATGATGCGGAGCCTGGAAAATCTGCTGTTTAAGGTATGCCGAAACCTCTTGGCGTGTATTATTATCATCAATATCAGTTAACAGATAGACCAGACCCGCCTTACGAGATTCATGCTGTTGCCAATTCAAATCAAAAGTATAAGATTTACCTTCATTGCCCTTTCGGATGGCCTGTAATGGAATATCCGCCTGACTATTAAATCCGAATGCATACTGCCAATGATCATTCAGCCATTGTGACCAATTGGCCTTGATCCCAAAACGGTCTTGATCTTGTGGATTATCGATACTCTGAGACAACATGATATTCACTGCTTTACGACGTGATGCCCATTCCAGTCCTAAACCTACGCGTTGATCTTCAATTGTGCCCGTATCATATTCACCAGAACGAAAACTGTGATCTACATAAGTACGATAATTATCAAAAAACCATGGGCTGTGAATGCGGGTAAAATGATCCTGCTCACGGTTCCCCTTCAAACGATTAAGTAAAGCCGAGTTATCAGAATCACTTTCTGAAAAGTTACTCTGATGTTGAATAGAGGCATGATTACGGTCATCAAGCTGTTTTTTATTTTTTATTACGGTCGTATCTTCAGGCATGGTTTGCATGAGTTCAGTACTTTGCAGATGCCATTGCTGGATATTTTCCAAAGCTCGCAGATTTTCTAAATGACGGATCCGGATGCCTTCATCTACAGGTATGACTCCATCCCATTGAGATACAATCCATTCTGCACGCTGTGGGTTTTCACGCAAAAGTTGAATGAATGCACGATTATTTTGAAAAAGAACGTTATTCGGTGCTTTTGCAATTAATTGTTCATAGTATTGTTCTGCTTTAGCATATTCTTGACGATAGGCGTAATTAAGCCCGACTAAAGCTAAATATTCACTCCGGTCATCATGAGTAACCTTATCCACACCTTTAGCATTACTGTATTGGAAAGTAGGTAATGCCTTGTCCATCGTTTTGAGTAATTGATCAGCTTCCTTATATTTCTCTTGTTCAATTAATGAGTAATACAAGCCTGCATATAGCTCAAAATGAGCATAGCTCTTTTCATTCAATAAGCTTTTATAAATTTTTTCAGCTATTTGAGGTTGTTGATTCTTAAAGTAAGCATCTGCAATAGCTTGACGCACATAAGGAGGCATCTGTTCTAGAGGCACTCCTGTTTTTGAAATTTGTTCAAAAACTTTTTTAGAGCGATTTCGCTCGTTTAAGGCATAGATGTATTCATAATAAAAACGGCGTTTCCAATTGGAATCATTCGGCAATTGTGATTCGTATTGCTCCATATCTGCGAGCACTTCATCGAGTTGCTGGTACGGCTGTTTTCGTCCTCGATAAATTGAAAGTTTATAATATTCCACAGCATTTTGAATCCGCTGAGAAAATTCACTAATTTTGGCATTGGCTCTGAGATCAGTATTCTCTTTTAATGAGTTACTGTTTTGTATAAAGTTTTCCGCATTAGCGTAATCTGCATTATTCAGCAATGCTAATGCATACTGTTCCTCGGTACCCATGTCCTTGCTCTTTTCAAGAGCCAGATTAGCCGTATTCAATGCCTCAACAGGCATATCTAGTATCCGGTAAGTATAGGAAAGCTGTGCTAAATAATCTGCTTCGACTTGATTAATATCAACTTGAGAAAGGGTTTTTTTCGCCTGAGCCTTTTTACCGGCTTCTGCTTGTAATATTCCTGCCCACACGATCCATTGTTGATTAGAATCGGTTTTGGCAAAGTTTTTGGCCCAGTTTTCTGCAAGCTCAAATTTTTTTAAGTCGCGTAGTGCCTTAATAACATATATTTTTCCATAGTCTGGAAATTGCTGACTTTGAATACCCTTCAGGTAGCGAATATCTGATTCTGCAAATTTTTTATTTTCATAAGCCATTAGTACAAAATCAGCAATCAATTTTTGATTATTGGGATAGCGCCCCAATAATTGCCTGAGTTTTTGTAATCCAGTATCCACCTGGCCTTGTTTAATTAAAGGTACAATTTTTTCACGTTGTTGATCAACAACGTCTTTATAGATCAATTCTGCGAATGACAATGTAGAAAACAGTAAAGTCCCACAGGAGATCGATAGTATAGTGAGATTAAAGTTCATAATTAAAATATTCTTTATTCATTGTTATTAATGGTCATATTGTAATCCACAATATATAAATAAAAGACCGTATTAACAAAAATATTGTGTATAATTTTGTGTTTTTATTATTTTATGCGATAAATATCACATTATTTTAATTGTGAAATATATTATTTTTTTATCTTAGCAAATTAT
>WARP01000783.1_pt1 | contig 26535 bp, 22 predicted proteins | sample 4769151 | NCBI WGS metagenome assembly WARP01 (sample SAMN08893023, study PRJNA449175) | gut metagenome | isolation source: rumen sample fed with dry roughage | host: cow | place: India: Nagpur | collected 2016
TTTTTTAAGTTGTTTATTTGGTTTTTAGTTAAATATTCTTCAAATGGTTGTCCAATAAAGAAAGTTTTTTGTTTGGTTTTGTCTGAAATTTTTTTTATTTTAAAAATAGTTATAAATTTTATTTTTTCATTAGGTAAAATATTATCAAAGTTTTTAAATATAGAGTAATGTTTTATTGATTTTTTTATAATGAAAGATTTGCTAGGAAGTCTAAATATTTTTGAATAAATTAAGGACTTTATAGAATCTTTGTTGTTAAAATAACTGCTATCTTTAAAAATATTGGCTGTTCCATCATCAAAAGTATAGATATTTATGTTTTTATTTTTTTTTATAATATGTCTAAAAAGTAAATTATCAATGCTTGCAAGATATACGTTACTGTAATAATTTTTTTTATTAAAAGGTAATGGTAGTGTAAAATTTACTATTATTAATTGTATGTTTGTTACTATTTTTTTTAGAATAGCATTTTTTGCATGATATTTTAGTTTTTTAAAATATTCAATATCTATTTCTGTTTCATGTCTTGTGTAATAAATAAGATCAAAATTATTTGACTCTAGGTCTTTTATTATTTCGAGACATATTCTGGCCTGTAAAGGGGTGGTGCATAAAAATAATGATCGTTCTTGTACTGGACTATTAACCATGGTTTTTTAATCTAAAAATTAGTTTTGCAGTGTGTTTTCTACTTAGCTCGGCTTACTAAATTGAACCAAGGCATAGGATAAACTTTTTGTGCAACCCACCAAGTGAGTAAAAACCTAACCGACATGGCAACGCTGAATGCAATAGACGCACCTTGCAAGCCTATTAGTCGAATCAGAACAACAAGAAGTAGGATATTAAGAAAGCCAGAAAATATCGTTGCTAATGACAATAACCCAGTGCGTTTGGAATAAAAAATATAGTTCGTGACCATCAGGTACATACCGCCAAATGCTTGACCTAAAAATAGCCAGCCAATCACTTCACCCGCTTTTGAGTATTCTTGTCCAGCAATTAATACAACAAACCATGGACCAATAATGAAAGCCAAGACACTTCCTATTAATATTATAAGAAACCATAAGTAGGTGAAACGTACTATTTGTTTTTTTTCTTCAGCTTGATTACGTTTTAATCCCTCATACAGCCATGGTATGCATGCTTTGTTTAAGGCATCAAAAACCAGTGCGGCAGATCCAGCTAGCTGAACGGCAACCATATAAATACCGGCATCAGCCAGTCCTAGTTCTGTATTAATAACCAGGCGGTCAATTGACGTTAACAGAAAAATACCACCAATATGGGGTATAAGCGGCACTCCAAAGTTTAATGCTTCTTTAATGTACTCTGGACGCCAGCTAAAGAAGCCTAATAGCTTGTCTTTATTGAGAAGCATCAATGAAATAAGGGAAAACAAAATGGCGGCATAAACTTGTGCTTCTATGCGTCCATCAGCACCTTGCATTAACAATACAACCAGCAATAATGAAATCAACATATTGAACAGGCTTTGCGATATTTGCAGCACACCGTATTTTTGGCTTCTTTTTGTACTTGCCATTGTCCCAGCCTTATTTGAATAACAATGGAACAGGCAGATACAATGACGGCCCACAATATCCATTTTTTATCCAGCCCCAGCCAGACTTCAAAATGATTATGAAACACCAACATGATGATAAAAACCAGACTGCTGCTTACCAGCAAGATTTGCAGGCTTGAAGCAATGAATGCCCGCATATCCTGTTCATTCAATGCGTGGTCATAATATTTTCTGTTGCATGCTCCAGCTACACTGAATCCTGTTACAGCGGCTAAGCCTGCCAGTAATGTCTGGAACATGGCAATTTCGCCATATTCAGCAGGGCTTAGGTAGTGTGTCAAAATGGGTAACAGGGCAAATGGAATAGCAGCATTCAGTATATTTGAAAGCAGGTAGATTGCTGTACCCGAAAGCAGGCTATTGTTTTTTAGCTTGCTGCTTATGCTTGATGTTGACACGCTATGGTTTCTAATGGATTACAAAAAATTAGATTATTACTGTTTTCTTCAACTTAAACTTAAGCCTCAGAACCATATTCATAATTCGAATAACGGTAATACCCATATTTGGAGCCATAACGACGGTTTTTAGCCACCATATCGTTAAAGATAACCCCTTTTACTTGCCCACCCGCCTGGCGTATACGTTTGGTGGATTCATCCAACTCACCTAATGTGGTTTCATTGGCACGTGCCAACAGGAAGGTGGCACCTGCATGTGGTGCCAGTGCCATGGCGTCTGAAACGGCCAGTACTGGGGCGCTATCAATTAGCACTAAATCATAATGTTTGGCCAGTTGGTACAACTTTTGAACCGCCTGGGCAGAAAGCAGCAGTTCTGATGGGTTGGGTGGCAATACGCCAGTACTCATGAAATCCACATTAGGCAATACGTCCTTGTGGATGGCTTGTTCCAGTCCAATGGTGCCACTAATGTATTCACTGGCACCATTGTTGCGTGGTTTGCCAAAATACTGGTTAATATAGCCTTTGCGCAAGTCGGCATCTATCAGCAGCACTTTTTTATTCGCAGCACCCAGTACGGCAGCAAAGTTCACGCTGGTGAATGATTTACCAATTTTGGGGGTGGGGCCGGTAATGAGCACAATATTGTTAACGGCTTCCAGCATGGCAAATTGAAGGGCGGTGCGCAGGCTACGCAGGCTTTCAACGGCGGGGTCTTGCGGGGCTACATAGGCCAGCACATGGTTGCCCGGTGTTTTGTCTGTCACTTGCTGGATTTGGGCAATTTGCTGTAGGGAACGTGGTATGGTGGCAAATACATGCATGCCCAGATGGCTTTCAATTTCATTGGGTTCTTTAATGCCGGGGTGCAGCATGGCACGTACAACGGCAACCGCAACACCAAGCATCAGGCCCAGGGCCAGGCCAATGGCCAGCACCAGTGATCTTTTGGGTTTAATGGGGCCACTCGGCACGACGGCTTCATCAATTACGCGTACATTGCCTACTTTGCCTTCTTTAACCAGACGCAGTTGCTGTGCGCTGTTAAGCAGGTTCACGTACATTTCACTGTTAACTTTTACATTACGTGTTAGGCCTAGCAACTGCTGTTCCAGTTCAGGCAGCTTTTGTACATTAGTGGTTAATTTTTCAATTTCTTTGTTTAAAGCCGCTATTTGCTGGTCTATGGCTTTAATGGTGGGGTGGGCGGGTTTGAATTGCGGTAGCAGTTCGCGTCGTTTTTGTTGCAGTTCCAGTAGTTTCAGTTGAAGATTAACAGATGTGTCCAACGATGCCTTACCTTCTGCACCCAGGTCATAGGTGCTTTTGCTGTCGCGGAATTTGGTGTATTCGTCTTCGGATTCCTGCATTTGCTTGCGCAGTTCTGGCAGGAAGGCATCCAGGAAGGAAAGGGATTTTTCAGCTTCGGCGGCCTTGCGCTGTACGTTCTGGTTTACAAAAACAGTACCTAGTGTATTTAAAATGCTGGTGGTAAGTACGGGATTGGCGCCTTCCAGTGTAACGGTAAGCATGCCCGATTGCTTGCCTTTTTCAGCGATGTTCAGTTGGCTTTGCAGGCTGCTTATTTTGTTTTGGCGTGACGTGCTGACTAATGTGAAGCGTGCACCGGGTTTGCCACTTAGTTCGGCAATGTTAACGCGGCCTGGGGCACCGTTAAACAGGAATTCATGGGTTTGGCCGGTGGGGCCGCTTACCAAAAGTTCATTGTTGGCGGTGTATAAGTCGTAGCCGGTTTCGGTGGCCACCAGTTTAAGTTCCATGCCTTGCAGGGCAGGGGGAACATCCAGTTGGCTTAATCGAATGCTTTCAGTACCCGATACATAGCCCCCAAAACCAAAAATTCCGGGCTCTGAAAGCCCGCTGGCGCGTTTTGCCAGCCAGCGGCCAATAATGGGAATGTAGTCGGGGCTGGCGCTGTTGTTAAGTTGCAGGCGGTCTACGGTTTCACCCACTACCAGTCTTGACCGCAGGATCTCCATTTCTGCACCTATTGAAGACCCGCTGTCAAACAAAACGGCCAGTTCACCCATGGCCGGGTTTGCGCCACTTTGGTTTTGTTCTACCTGGATGAGTGTGTTGGATTGGTAGATGGGCGTGCTGAACATGGCATAGGCAATGGCCAATAACAGGCAGACAGCGGTAATAATGCCAATTAACCATTTGGCATCCAGGATGCTGTCCAGAATGGCCATGAAATCAATGTCGTCGTTATCGTTGTGTTGTGCAAGAGAGGGCGGATTGTTTTGTGAAGAAGCAGTCATTCTTTGTGAGATAAGCGGGTGAATGGATTAACCGATTTTTTTGATTAAGCTGGCCCAGTGGCTTACGCCTTGCGCAATGGCCAGGTGTGAGGTTATGAAGGCGTCGCGATTTTTTCGGTAGGGGTCGGCAATTTCGGTTTTTTGGGTAGGGCTGGTGTGCCCAAGGCAATGTACCTTTCCACGTGTGAAGGGGTATTTTTGTTCCAGTTCTTGTTTGTGGGTGGTTTCCATGACCAGAATCAGGTCGGCCTGGGTGCACATGTAGCTGGTTATTTGTTGGGCCCGGTGGGCCGAAATGTCCAGCCCGTGTTCCTGGGCAATTTCCTGGGCGGTTTTGTCTGCCGCGTGCCCTACCAGGGCGGCCAGGCCGGCCGACCAGATGTTTTTTTCGGGCAGGGCGGCCTTCAACAGGGCTTCAGCCACCGGGCTGCGGCAGATGTTGCCAATACAAACGGTAAGAATGTTGTTCATGAATGCGGCAAATGCAATTAGAAATTGTTTGTGCCTGAAATGACCGCACCGTAACTAGGCAGAATGTTGCTGATGACACGGTTCCAGCGTACCACGCGGGCGGGGTCTACATAGACCATGTCTTGCGGTTTCAGCTGGAAGCCGCTGGCAAGGATAAGGGCGGTGGGCGAGTTGGCGTTCAGGTGGAAAATTTCTGCCTGTTCCTGTTTGCCTTTGCGGATCACGTAAACCTGGCCGGGGTTGCTGCTAATAGAGGTGCCACCCACTTCACCCAGGGCCTGGGCCAGGGTAAGCTGGCCATCGTTCATGACCAATGCTTGCGGTTTTAATACTTCGCCTATCATGAACACTTTGGCGCGGTCACGGTTGTTTACGCGCAGCATGTCGCCGTTTTTAAGCATGATGCGGTTGGGGTTAATACCCTGGGCTGTCATTTTGGCCAGGTTGATGACGGTTTCTTTGCCATTGCGGGTTAACACAATGGAAGACCGGTCTGCATTTTGGGTAAGGCCGCCTGCACGGTTAAGGGCTTCAGGCAGGGTCATGGGAATGTCGTTCAGGTTTTGCAGGCCGGGGTTGTTGACTTCACCGTCCAGGTAAACGCGGCTGTTGCGGTAAGACTGGACGCGTATGGTTAGCTGTGGGTCTGTAATGTACTTGGCCAGGGTTTTGGTGAGTTTTTCGCGAATTTGCAGCTCGGTTAGGCCCGATACTTTAACGGCACCGGCAAACGGGAACTGGATGCGACCATCTGAACTTACATTATAGCCGTTACCCACGTTACCGCCTTCACTGCTGGTTGCGCCTGTGGCACCTGAAAGAGATAGTTCGGGGTGGTCCCATACAATAATGTTCAATACATCGCCAGGGCCTACTGTGTAGGCGGTGGGGTTGCCAAAGAGGTGGTTAACGTTACTGTTTGCGGGCAGGTTCTGGCTTTGTTGATTGATAAGTGCTGCATCTATCGTTATTAAGGCACCTGCGGGTGCTTCACCGTCTTTTAGTTGTTCGTTGTTGTCCAGTTCGTTCTGGACTGAACCGGGGCCCCCCATGTACATGCCAGGCGCCATGGCGCAGGCGGAAAGGGCAGCGGAAGTAACGGCTAAAAGTAAGGTTGTTTTTATACGCATAGGTCAGTTTCTTCGATTAATGGATTATATGGGCAATTTGGGCATTGGGTTTTATTGTAAGGGGCGACCAAACTGGGTATGAAGCGAAATTATAGGCCTTTTATGTACCTGTTTGTGCAATTGCATAATTTGCAGGCAGGCTACCGCAATGTTTTCATGTGTTTTTTTGAAAACATTGGCTTGGATTCTGATTTTTATGTTGCGGGGCAATAAAGGGCTAACCCTGTATCTTGTATAAGACGGGGGTTAGTTTAGGTGATAAATGCAAAGAAATGACATGTTTCATATTGAATTTTGATTTTTTTGTTGTTTTATTGCGGTTTTTGTTTATATAAATGTCAAGTTGTTTTGATTTTTATCATTGCATTGGGGTTTTGTTATTTTTTAGCCACATTTTTAATGTTGTGCTTGATTGAAATGTTGTTGAAATATTTAATAAAAACAGCGGATTATGTGTTTTTTAGATGATTTTTTATATTACTTTAAATAATGTCAAGCTGATTCGGTTCAAGCTTAATGGTTTTGGGTTTGCCCAAGATGTTCAACAATACAACAACCCGTTTGGATGAGGCCGTTTGCACCAGTCCTTCCAGCCCTTGAAGGGGGGTGTTGTGGTTAAGCGTGACTTTGGTGCCCGGTTTCAGGGGACTGATGTCGTTGAAGCTGGCCTGGTTACGGTGTTGTTCAAATTCCTGGATGGCGGCAATAAGGTCGGCAGGCATGGTGGCCAGTTCCACGCCAAAGCGCACCAGTGTAACAATGCCGCGCGTGTGCTGGGCTTTGTTAATGGCCTGTTCCTGGCGGGTTTGCTGCAGGAAGAGATAGCGCGGGAACATGGGTTCGTGCACGACCTGTATTTCCTGGTTAAGGGCGTTTTTAGCCGGTTTTTTAAGTATTTTGTAGCGCGGCAGGTAGGCGTTGAAGTCTTGCTGTAAAAGCTGGCTTAAGGCAAATTCTTCTTGCCGTGGTTTGGTGTAGGCAACGTACCATGGGAAACGGGCGGTTTTGTGTTCTGGTTGCACCGGTTGTGTGGTGGTGTTTTCTGGAACAGGGTGTTTGGATTGTCTCATAGGCTCGCTGTTGTTGTCTGCTTGGGGGTAGTGTAGCAATATCTGGAAGAGGATGGTAGGCATTACCACGCGGAGCGTGGGAGCCAGGGAGTAAATTAACAGCGGTAAAGCGCTTGTTGCTTGTTTGAAATTTATTCTAATGCTATATTAACGGGCTGATTGCGTGTCCCTGTAGTTCAATGGATAGAACAGGTTCCTCCTAAGAATCAGATCCAGGTTCGATTCCTGGTGGGGACGCCATCATTAATTATAATTATTATAAAGACTGTTTTTTGCATCTGTTAATGCGTATGCATTCCCACGCGGAGCGTGGGAATGCATCGGTTGCTGGTGCAACCTGATCTGGCTACACGATTATTTTCCCCAGCCTGCGTTGCCGTGCAATATTCAGCAAGTATTGGTCGGGTATGTCCTGGCAATCAACATCAATACAGCTTTTTGAACCCGCTGCGTCTGTATCGTCACCATAGATAACGCGCTTGTTTTCGGCCACTCCGGCCAGTATTTGTTGGGCTGACTGCTGGGGCGTTTGGCAGTTTTCCGGTGCTGCGCCTTTCCAGATGGCGGTGGCCGTGGTGCCCGGCGTTGCCGAGCAGATTTTGATGTTGTCGTCCCAGAATTCGGCCCGCAGGGAAAGCGTCAGGGCGTTTAAGGCGGCTTTGGTGGCGGCGTACATTGATTGGTAGGGCATGGGGTAGAAGGCAATGCCGGAAATGATGTTAACGATTTGACCGCTGCCTTGTTTTTGCATGATCGGGATGGCATAACGGCATCCATACAGTGCGCCATAAAAATTCAGTGCAAAGGCGTTTTCCCAATCCTCATTACTTTGGACCTTGAAACCGAGCTTGTCCATTTCCTGCGCCTGGGAGGGTTGCACGAAATACCCGGATAGGCCGGTACCTGCGTTGTTGATGAGCAGGTCAATTTCCCCACCGAACCATTCCGCTGCACTTTCGATTAGGGCTTTGACATGATGCTCTTGGGTCACGTCACAAAGTATGCCTTTGACGTTGCCTGGATACTGCTGTTGCAACCTGCTAGTGTGTTTTTTCAGGTTTTCTTGGTGAAAATCAGCCAGTACTACTTGCTTGGCGCCAGCGTGCAGGACTTCTTCAACCAGTGCCAGACCAATACCCGAGGCCGCACCGGTAACGATGATTGTTTTTCCCTTGAAGTAGTCGTTGTAGGGTTTCATTTTGCTTCATCCTTCCTTAACGGTTTAAATTTTGCAAGGCATACGGAGCCCACTTTTTATATGTGCCCATGCAGAAAGGCATTACGAAATGCCCAAGGTTTGTGGGTTGGTTTTATCCAGCTTCATCAAGAGGCTTAGCAAATATAACAGCACCAGGCCATTGGTGGCCAGAATGAAGCCAAGCAGCAGGCCCGGCATTAAATTGGAAAAGAACATGGTGGCCCCAAACAGGATAGATAGCAGATTCATGGCTAGCTGCGCTAAAAAAACCTTTTTCAAGATAATCGCTTCGGGTTGGTGGGCAAGTGGTGGTATATTTTGTGGCGGTTGATTTTTATAAGTAAGCACACTTTTTCCTAAACCAAGGAAACCGCCCGCCATGTTCAGCGCACCAACCAAAACGGTCAGGAAGGGCACCATGAGGTTGGGAATCATGCAGGAAATAATACCAAGCACCGCAAACATCACCCCCAACGCAATGACCAGCCATGAGCGCTGAAAGGGCCCGATTGGCGTGTTTCCTGAAGCCAGCATTTGAATGGAAAATAACATCATCAGCAGGCCAAGCTGCGCGCTGCCAGAAAAGGGCAATATGTCCAGATTCACCGGAATCAGCAGCAATCCCAACAAAACCATGAACAGCCCCATCAGTAGCATCATCGCTTGTTCGGTTGATAGCGCAGCATTTCCTTGCGCGGGTTTTGCGGAGGCTGGATAGATGTGATGAATTTTCTTTAACACGCCGGCAAGATACACGATTGATGCGCCAAAAAGCATGATTACGATTGAGTTGGCGGGTGCTTGTATTAATTCTTCCTGCCAGATCATTGCGCCGATGAGGATCGACAAAGCGTAAACTATGGTACAGGCAAGTATTAACTGCCAGAAAATTCCCCCATATTGTTTCCAGGCCCGGTATTTATTGCTGGAAACAATCATCTGCAAAAACAAGACCAGGCCTCCGGCACCAAAACAGAAGGTTAACAGGACGCGCTGGATATCGTTCAAGATGTTGGGAACAAAACTGCTTGTGATACCCACAGCGGCGATGAATAGTCCGATACCAAGCATGGTTTTTGAGCGCAGAAAATCCCCGATGGGGGATTTTCCGAGCATGATCATTTGCAAAGCAAACAGAATCAGAAACAGGCCATATAAACCATTTTTGTAATAAGGAATGGCCCCGAGGGATATGGGAAACAACAATAAACCCGACACCAGCACAGCGGTTCCTGACACTAGCAGGATAACGACTTCTAGTGACAGGTCGGGTTTTTCCAATATCTTTTTTATCTGCATTGCAGTGTTCCGCCAAGATTAAAGGCTGTCGATGGTTATCACTCCCAGGTGTTTTCGCTTGCCCGATAAATGGGATCTGCTTGCCTTTGTTTTGCAAGCATCTGCATTGTTTCTTCCACTTCGTTCGAGTCGGTTCTTAAGGCCTGGAGCATTTTTCGGGCAAAATCCTGAACGGGAATTATCGGCTGGCCGGCTTGTATACCTGTCAGGATTTCTTGGGCCGCCTCATCAATGCTGATGCATTCGGGTGGTTTGGGTAATTCTTGGTGAATTTTGTAGTCTAGCGAGCGATAAAAAATCATGGTATCTACCGCACCCGGGCAGACGGTGGAGACCTTGATATTATGAAAAGCCATTTCATGACGCAGGTCTTCACCAAAACCCAGCACGGCATATTTAGAGGCCGCATATACGGTTTGGTAGGGCAGTGGCACAATGCCGCATACAGAAGAGGTATTAACGATGTGTCCATGGCCCTGTTTGATCATGATGGGCACAACGGTATGCACACAGTTCACAACGCCAAACAGGTTTACATCGAAGACGGTATTCCAGTCTTCCCGCTTGGTCACGGTAAACGCCTGGCCAAATCCTACGCCAGCGTTGCAGAATATGTAGTCGATGGGGCCTCTGCTGCCCACATATTCAATATAGTCCTGAACCGCTTTCTGGTCACGCACATCCAGGACTTGGGCGTTGACCATTTCGCCGTATTGCCGCAAAGATTCTGCTGCGGCAGCAATGTTTTGGGGGGTTCGACTGCTCATGTACACTTCAGCGCCCCGCGCCAGCAAAGCGCGGCTTAGCCCCAAGCCTATGCCCGTAGACGCCCCGGTAATAATTACTCTTTTTCCCTGGAAGAAATCTTCGTTACTTTGCGCTGCACGGTTCATGGTCATTCTCCTTGTGATGTCATGAAGGCTAAAAAGCGGCCGGTTTTTCGCTGTCAAACCAGTTTGTATGGCTTGTATTTGTGAAGAGGACAGCGATAGATATCTTGCGTCTTTTTGGCATCATAACGCAATACTCGCTTACCATGAAGGTAAGTGGACAGTTAGCAGGGCCTCGTTCCCACGCGGAGCGTGGGAATTCATACCCTAAGGCTGGTAACCAGAGTCTTTGATGACCTTGCCCCAATATTCTATGTCACGATGTAGCGACTTTTCCATTTCATCAGCGGGGACGAACTTGGCAGAGAGCATAGCCTTGGATTTGATCGATTCCTTGATATCATCCCTTGCGAGGACTTTTTTCAGTGCTGCTTCCATTTTCTGGACTTCTTCGGTTGGCGTACCAGCGGGGGCAAAAAATCCTTGCCATGCCTCGTCGACTTCAAGGTTATACCCTTGCTCTTTGAAGGTAGGTACATCTGGCGCCAGTTCCCAGCGTTGATTGGCCATTACGCCAAGAATTTTGATTTTTTCTCTTGGGTGGCGTAGCGTATCCCCGGTTGGCATGATGGCTGCTGGTAGTTGCTCGCCGAGCAAATCGGCGATGATGGGGGCGGTGCCTCGATAAGCGACTGGTTCAAGGTCTGTTCCCAATGCTTTTCCGGTAACCCAGCCAACAAACTGAACCTGACCACCTGGGGCGGGGGTTCCAAACTGTGCTTTTTGTGGATTTTTTTGTATCCAGGCCGCATAGTCTTTCAAGTTGGTCGCAGGAACTTGATTACTAACAACTAGGGCCAGCGGATATGACACGACCTGAGCCACGGGGCGCAGATCTTTCATTAAGTCGTAGCGAAGCGTGGCAGGTGAATGCATGGCAGTTGGGAAGATTGCCCAGCCATCAGGCCCCATCAGATAGGTCCTTCCATCAGGGTTTGCATTTTTTACAAACTCTGCGGCAATTCGTCCGCCAGCACCGGCCCGGTTTGTCACAATGACGGTTTCGCCAAGTTCTTTGCTGAGCGGTTCAGAAAGAATCCGGGCTATCGTATCGGTTGTCCCTCCTGCGGCAAAGCCGACAACTAGTGTGATGGGGGGCTTTTCTTGTGCAACAGAGGGGATGGTAAGCGTTGCACAGGTTAAAAAAATGGCTGACTTTATAATGTTGAACTTCATTTTGTCTCCTTTTGCCTATGGTTAAGAGGCGTGGTTTAGTTAGTTTGAGCTTTACGTTGCTGGAAAAAATCCTTGATGCGTTTGTCACTCTTGCCTGCGTTTCTGGTCATGGAGGTCACCATGGTTTCGGCAAAGAGCCCATCGGCGCTTGACATTTCACCGATCCGTGAAATGCCATGAATGATTGCGTAATTGGACGTGGGGGCATTTTGAGAGACGATTCCGGCAAGGGCTAATGCTTTATCCAGGCCCTGTCCGTTCTCAACCACATAGTGGGACAGTCCAAGGTTTGCCGATTCCTCAACCGGAATTTTTCTTCCGGTCAGCATTAATTCCATGGCGCGACCGGCGCCAATAATTCTTGGAATACGAACTGAGCCGCCGCCCCCAACAAAAATGCCGCGCTGGCCTTCCGGGAGTTGAAAATAAGTGGATGCTTCACTGACCCGAATATGTGTTGCGGCGGCCAGTTCAAATCCACCCCCAATAACGCCCCCTTTAAGGACGCTGATGACGGGAACCTCGCCATATTGGATCAAGTCAAAAACCCGGTGCCATTGTTTTGAGCGGCGCATGCTCACGATCGGGTCAGAGGATCTTTTCTCCATGAGTTCAAACAGGTCCAGACCCGCAGAAAAGTGTTCGCCGCTACCTTGAATGATAATGCACTGACAGTCTTCAACGGGTTGGGAAAAAAAATCCTCAAGATCACTGACCAACTCATCATCGAGTGCGTTTCTTTTTTCGGCTCTGTTAAGGGTTAATACAATGTGGTTGTCGATTCTTTCCACAAGGAGTTTTTTTTGATTCATGGCAATCTCGTTTGCTATCGCAGTTAAATTAAAATGAGGTTAGGTGATTCATCACCTTCATAAAGTTTTTCGACTTCCCGTTTCCTGTTTTCCAGAACCTTTCTTTGATTGATGTAACCTTTGTCAGTGGTTTCTCCGCTGTCGATAGAGGGGGGCGTTTCCAGGATCCAGATGCGTTTGATGGCCATGCTTGAACCGGGGTGGTTTTTGTTATGTTCAAGGAAGCGCTTTTTCAGGGATTCACGCAGCTTTTCGTTCTGGAGGCAGGCTTTTATGTCGTTGGGGTACAGATTGAATTGTCGGCAGCATTCAGCCAGGTTCAGCCACACCAGGGCGCCCAAATAAGCCCGGTCTGCGCCCGTGATGACGACGTCATTTAATAGGGGAGAGCAGGCATTCAGGCAGTCCACCCGCAGGGCGCTTACCCTGACAAAGACCCCGGATTGAAGTTTGAACTCTTCAGCCACCCGGCCTGCAAAGGCCAGACCCTCGTTCGGGTTGGCGGGATCAACAAAAGTGGCGGCATCGCCCATTTTGAAAAAACCTTCTTCATCAAAGCTTTCTGCGGTCAGCGCAGGCTGTTTCAGGTAGCCTGGGGTGACGGCAGCACTGCGTACTCGAATTTCATAGCGGTTTTCATCATGCAGTGGCACGAGCTTCATTTCCACGCCCGGATGTGGTAACCCGATAAGCCCCGTTTTATTTGAGGGCCAGTGTACATAGGTGACTGCGGCTGAGGTTTCGGTTGAACCGTAAGCGGATACGAAGGGAATTTTATAACCAGTGTGCCGGATTGCCTGCTGCTGTATGGCATCGTAGACGGTTTCGGGAAGCTTGGCGCCTGAATAGGTCATTCGCTTGAGGTTGCGGAAGAAACTTTTTCCCAGTGCTTCATCTTTCTGTAGCGCCTCGGCGAGCATGGTATAGGAAACGGGCATGCCACTGAATCGTACCGGGGAAATTTCCTTGAGGTTTTTGAGGGTTTGCTGAAATTCGGTCGGCGTTGGTCTTCCATTATCAATATACAGGGTGCCGCCATCTTCCAGTACGCCGTTGAAGACTGCATGCCCCCCCGCGACATGGCTCCAGGGTAGCCAATCCAGCAATATGGTTTCGGGCCGGTCATCGCCCCATTCAATCATTTGTGAGGTCATTGCCATGGCCGTGCACAGCATGGATTGCGTCACAATGGCCGCTTTCGGTATGCCGGTTGAGCCGGAAGTGAACTGGTATTTCGTAACCGTGTCACCGGTGATTTTATCAATGGAATCGGCGACATCCCGGGTGACGGGTGTTTGAATGACTTCATGCCAGGATTTTATTGATGGGTGCTCAATAGGACTATCCACACAGATGACATGAGCATCCTGTCCGATGGCCTGCAGGGCATTTTCGTACATTTTGCCATCTTGTACAAAAATCACGGCAGGCTCCAGCAGCTCGTACATGGCCTTTAATTTGGAGAAATCACGACTTAATAAGGAGTAAGCTGTTGTGATGGGGGCATAAGGCATTCTGGCTTGCATGGCAGCCACTTCAAGGATGCCGTGCTCGATAGAGTTGGCACTTAACACCATGACGGTTTTACCCGGCTGATTCAGGTTGAGCAGGTACTGCGTGACTGCATTGACCTGTTTTTGTCCTTCCTGGTAGGAGATGGAGACCCACTGTTGGGCCTCCCCCCTTCTTTGGGCCAGCCACGGGTGATGGGGGCGCTGTTGTGCATTTCTGTGCAGCAATGAGGGGATATTCTTTTCGCGCGCTTTCAGGGCGATCTCTGATCGTACGATGAGCGTGCCATCCGGACGCGTTTCGATTGAAATATGACGTGGCAAAAAAGGAATATTGAGGAACTCAGCCTTCATGGAAAATCCTTGATCCTTAACTTAAAGTAAGGTAATCTTATATTAATTAATCTCCTTATAAACCTAGGGAAATCCCCATATTTTATTGTTATTTAATGGGTTTTATATTTTTCAATAGGTATTTTTGGTGTTTTCATTATTTATATATAAGGTAGCCATACAGTGAAAATAAAAAACAAAGCATATATCGCGGGTATTTACGAGCACCCTGTCAGAAGAGCGGGGGAACTGAGTACTGCACAGCTTCACGCGGATGTTGCGTTGGGTGCCCTGGAAGACGCCGGGCTGACGCTTGATGATGTTGATGCCTACTTTTGTGGCGCCGATGCGCCAGGCTTGGGTGGGCTAACTATGGCCGAGTACCTGGGTTTGCGTAATCTTAAATACATGGATACAACCGAAACAGGGGGCTCGTCTTATCTTTTGCATGTGCGTCATGCGGCACAGGCTATTGCCGCCGGTTACTGTCAGGTAGCGCTGATTACGATGGCCGATCGCCCGCTGGCGAACAAACAGGGAACCGCTTTATCGGGGGTGGATCGCAGCAGCATGCCTGATCTGCCTTTTGCAGCAGGTGTGCCTGGCATGCCGGTTTACGGATACGCCATGGTGGCCAGGCGTCATATGCATGAGTTTGGCACAACGCCAGCGCAATTGGCCTGGGTGAAGGTGGCGGCATCGCATCATGCGCAGTACAACCCTCACGCGTTGCGACAAGAAGTGGTCACGGTTGAGGATGTGCTTCAGTCACCGATGGTGGCGGATCCTTTGCACCGTCTTGATTGTTGTGTGATGACCGATGGTGGTGGCGCCATCGTTGTGGTCAGCCCGGAAGTGGCTGCCGGATTAAAGCAGCCCAAGGTCAAAATTATTGGCACCGGTGAAGCAACCAAGCACAGGGATGGCGGGTTTATGGATATCAGCTATTCGGCAGGAAAGTGGTCGGGAGAGCGTGCGTTTGCCGAGGCTGGCATTTCGGTCGATGATATCCATTACGCCTCGCTGTATGACAGCTTCACCATTACGGTCATCATGCAGCTGGAAGATCTGGGTTTCTGCAGGAAAGGAGAAGGCGGAAAATTCGTGCAGGACGGTAATCTTATCAGCGGTCAGGGCAGGCTGGCTTTCAATACGGATGGGGGAGGGCTGTGCAGCAACCATCCGGGTAACAAGGGGGGGATGACGAAGTTGCTGGAAGCGGTTCGCCAGTGTCGCGGGCAGGCACATCCCTTGCTGCAAGTAAAAAATCACGAATTTGTCTTGGCCCATGCAACAGGTGCCATGATGTCAAGTTACCACAGCGCCGGAACAATCATTCTGCAGGCAGAGTAAAGGATATAACGTGCAAACTTCATTAAATACATCTACATCTACCGGTATTTCAGCGCATTATTCGCAATTTCTCGATGCGGGTCAACTTGGCTTCAAATGGTGTGAGCAATGCCTGAAGCCCCATTTTTATCCTCGTGTCCATTGTCCTCATTGCGGCAATCGCGAGACGGTTTGGCGTGTTTCAAGTGGAAAGGGGCGTATTTATTCTTTTACGATTGCCGATCGAATTGCACCGGCCATCATTGAAATGGAGGAAGGTTTCAGGCTGACGTCAATCATTGTAGAGGCTGATGTTAATGCGCTGGCTATTGGAGATGAAGTGGTGGTGCATTGTTCCAAAGAGCCGTCAGGTGAAGCTATCCTGAGTTTTACGACACCGGCAGCAAATTGTGCCCGAGAGTACTCTCAAAAAGCATTGGCGCAAATTCAGGCGTCCATTCCTTCTGCTGATGATGGCGCATTTCCGTTGAACTGCGTGGCCATTATTGGTAGTGGTCGTATGGGGCGGGGTATTGCGATGGCATTGATCAATGCGGGCATTTCCGTGATGCTTTATGATCAAACGCAAGAAGCGCTTGATGCGGCACACAAAGCTATTAATGACGAGCTGCAAAAATTGGTTGATAAAGCCAGAATTAGCCAGGATGAAGCGCAGAAGCGTTCAGCACGCATACGCGCTACCCTTGATATTTCCGACATTAGCGCGGCCGATGCCGTGATTGAAGCGGTATGGGAACAGATGGAATTGAAAAAATCCATCTTTGCGCAAATAGATCAATATGCCCCACCGCATGCGATATTGTGCAGCAATACTTCTACGCTGGATATTGACCAAATTGCATCGGTCACGCGTTGCCCCGAGCGTGTGCTTGGCCTGCACTTTTTTAACCCGGCGCATGTAATGCGTTTAATTGAAGTCATTAAAGGGCCGCGTACCAGTACGCACGCCATCAATCTGGCCAAAGTACTTTCAAACCGTCTTGGCAAGATCCCGGTGGTGGTGGGTATTTGCAAGGGGTTTGTGGGTAACCGTCTTATGATGGCGCGAGAGCGACAGGCTGGCCAATTGTTACTGGAAGGCGCATTGCCGCAGCAAATTGACAGGGTATTACGTGCTTTTGGTTTGCCCATGGGGACTTTCGAATTGCAGGATATGGCAGGGGGTATTGCCGTTAATTATATGCGCAGGCAGGAAAGTGGCGAGAAGGATCTGATTATTGACCGGCTTTACGAAACGGGGCGAACAGGCAAGCAGGCGGGGAAAGGGTATTACGATTATGTGCCGGGCAAGCGCGCGCCCGTTCCCTCTCAAGAGGTAAAAAACATGCTTGAAGCCGCCTCGGTACAGGCGCAGATTCTTCGACGCGTCATTGGCGACGAGGAGATTATTCAGCGTCTTGTTTTTCCGATGATTAATGAGGGCATCAAGTTGCAGGAGGAAGGTATTGTTGAGCGTGAGAGCGATATTGATATGGTATGGCAATACGGATATGGCTGGCCGTCATGGAAGGGGGGGCCGATGTATTTTGCCAGGCAGCAGGGTTACGCAAAAATTTACCATAAGCTTGTTGAGCTTGAGCAACGTTATGGCGAGTCTTTCCAGCCTGCCCGTTTACTTAAAGAATTGGCTCTTAATCAATAATACAAGGAATGCGCCATGCTGGTTTACAAAGCACCTACAAAAGACTTTTTATTCATTTTGAACGATTTGCTGAAGGTACAGGAGCTTAAGGGGGTAGACGGATTCGAAAACCTGACGCCTGAGTTCTGCCAGGAGATTCTTTATCCGGCGGCCCGGTTTCATGAGGAGGTGCTATTCCCGGTAGGTATCGCAGGAGACCGTCGTGGCGCGCATCTTGTTGATGGCAAGGTGCTGACGCCACCCGGTTATAAAGAGGCCTGGAAGCAGTACTGTGCCTCCGGTTGGTTGCAGTTAAGCATGCCTGAGGAACTGGGGGGGGCGGGTTTGCCGTCCATTATGGCGTCGATGATTGGCGAAATGCGTATTACGACGGCGCACTCTCTGGCGATGTATGGCAGCTTTTGCCTGTCGGCCGCGCGAATGCTGAATTCACTGGCACCCGAGTGGATCAGGACGCATGTGGTGCCCAATCTGGCCACCGGCAATTGGACGGCCACGATGTGTCTGACGGAAAGCCATTGTGGCACCGATCTTAAACAAATCCGAACCACTGCGGTAGCGCAGCCGGATGGCAGTTATGCGATTCATGGCAGCAAGATATTTATTTCAGGGGGGGATCATGATCTGACTGACAATATCATTCATCTTGTTCTGGCAAAAATACCGGATGCAGAGGGCAAGGTGGGATCCCGTCTGGATGATGTGAACGTGTTTATGGTGTCCAGGCACAAGATAGATGTGCAAACCGGGGAGCTGCTTGAGAAAAATGCCTGTCATGTCAGTTCAATCGAACATAAGATGGGGATTGAGGGTAGTGCAACCTGTGTTCTGAATTTTGATGGGGCACAGGCATGGCATATTGGCAGCACTTCCGGGGGCGTGAAGCGTAACTCCATGTTGCCCATGTTTCTCATGATGAATTATGCGCGTTTGAGTACGGCCTTGTCCGGGGTGGGCTATGCCGAGATCTCGGCGCAAAATGCCCTGTTTTATGCCAAGGAGCGCAGGTCAGGCAAGACCCCCATTTTCCCGTCGGGTGCCCAGGCGGATCCCATTATCAACCATCCGGATATTCGCCGTAATATTATGGGTGCCCAGGCTTTTGCTGAGGGTGCCAGAGCGACTGCTTTGCGTGTGGCGGTCTGGCAGGCTCAGGCTGAGTCAGGCAAGACAAGTGCGCAAGAAAAACTGCGTTTGAAGGATATGGTGGATGTGCTTACCCCGGTGATGAAGGCATATTTTACCGATAAGGGGTTTGATTGTGCGAGTGATTGCCTGCAAGTGTTTGGTGGACACGGCTATACCAAGGATTATGGTATTGAGCAGGTGGTCAGGAATGCGCGCATTGGAAAAATTTATGAGGGGGCCAACGGTATTCAGGCGATTGATTTGTTGCGCAGGAAGTTGCCAGACAATGACTGGAGAGCTTTTGATCATTTTTTTAAAACGATCTCTGCCTGCATCGATGCACCTTGTGCGCCTGGGGCGGCCGACCAAAGTTTGGTCCGGCGGTATGCTGAAGCCCTTGCTTTATTGCATCGCACTGTAGAGGGCATGAGGCAGGAAAGTCGGCAAGGTTCAGGTGTCTTGTCACATTTGGCCGTTGCCTATGACCTTTTGCATGCCTTTGGTATTATTGTTGTTGCATGGAATTGGCTTGAAATCCATCAATTGCTGCATGAAAAAGCCAAGGGTGCTGAATTGACACCCTTTGAGAAAAGGAAAGTTATACTGGCTTGTTTTTGGATTGAGTATGAATTACCCTTGGTTCACGCATTATGTCAGCGAATCCAGCAGGGAATTCCCTCGGTTTTGAAACTGCCACCGGAAGGATTAGATGTCGAGTAAACGCAGACCTTTTTTTTACATTCATCAACTGGAACAGCTTGTTAGATTGCAGTTGGAGAGCACCTTGAATCCCCTGGGGGTCACCGCAGGTCAGTACATGATATTAAGTCTTATTAGTCACCATGAGCCCATATCATCGGCTGAGTTGTCACGGCTTGTCAGGATTACGGCTCAATCAATGGGTGAGTTCATAAAATATTTGGAGCGTAAAGACTGGATTCTTCGAAGGGAAGATCCGTCTAACAAGCGCGTGTTGCTCATCGAGACAACGGTGGAGGGGCGTGTTTTGCTTCGCCGGTGTGAACAAGAGGTGGACAATTTGGAAAGGGAGTTTTTCAAGTCGGTGTCGGCACAGGAAATGACGCTGCTTGAAGGCATTCTTAAGAAGTTAAGTGCCGGGCAACATTAAGGTGTCAGGTGTATTGACTTCTCAGTGAGTCATGAAAATGGTGATGGATCATCTGGAAATCAATATTCAGTTATAGGCGGGAAGGAATTGTGAAAATGAGGTTTTACTTGGTTACGGATGTATATTATGCCTAAAAAATCATCAACGTTATCAATGGCTGATAATAATCCCTCGGCGGGTGGTGTGGCCGCTGTTGACAGGGCATTATCCTTGTTGGTTTCTTTTAATAAGGACGATGAGTATCTGTCTTTGATGGAGCTTGCCGACCGTACAAAAATGTACAAAAGTACCATTTTAAGACTGCTGGCCTCTCTTGAACACTATGGCCTGGTTCGCAGAACCGAGCAGGGACGGTATGGGCTTGGAGAGACGGTTGCCCAGTTATACGGGGTATATAACGCTTCATTTTCTCAGGCAGATGTCATTCTTCCCGTGCTTAAGGCATTGGTGGAAAAAACAAAGGAAAGTGCCTCGTATCATGTCATTAGCGGTAAGGGACGATTATGTTTGCATCGTATTAATTCGCCGCTGCCTATCAGCTATCAAACAAGTGTTGGTGATATTTTACCCCTGGATCAAGGGTCGGGGGGGCGAGTTCTGCAGGCCTTCAGTGGCGCTAAGGGGGAGATTTATGACCAAATTCGTAAAGAAGGCGTGATTGTGCTCGATGGTGACAGAATGCCCGATTTGGCAGGTGTTTCTGCCGCGGTATTCAATGCCAACAATGAGCTGGTTGGGGCAATTACATTAACGATGCCCTCCAGCAGGCTGGTGCCTTCTTTTAAAGAAGATGTTTTACAGGCGGCCCTGACTTTAAGTCGAAAACTGGGTTTTGTAAAAAAATAAATGAATGACATCCGCTGGATGTCATTGTAAACATGCCCGAATGGTTCGTTGTTTTTATTGGATCGATGGGTTTGCTTAAATGGGTGTGCGTATCAGATTGAGGATGGTTGCATTTATCGGGAGTTTTATTTCTTTTAGATGAAGATGCATGAAAATTATATAAAAAACAAGATATTGCCAGACAAAAGTCTGGTTTTTTTTGGACTGAATAAATCTTAAATGATTGACTTTAATGTGAAAAAAAGCCATAATTCTATTATGTGGAATCAAATTCTATTAGATAGAATTTAAATATAAATACTGATTTTTTGGAGATGGGTAATGAAATTGGCTAGGTTTAATGAGGGGCGTGTTGGTCTGGTGCTTGGCAATGAAGTGGCTGACCTTACCGAGGCCCTGGAAGTCGACACGACAGAGTGGCCATCAATGGGCTTGTTGCGTGTTATTGCAAATATTGAAAAGTATCAGCCGGTAATCGAAGAGGCGCTTAAAAATGCCCCGCGATACAGTCTTGATGACATCAAGCTGATCACGCCCATTCCCTGGCCAAATAAGGTTATCGCTTTCCCTGTTAATTACCATGACCATGGTCAGGAAATGCAGGCTGATTATCGGGCGACCCATCAAGGATTTTTCCTGAAGCCAAACTCTTCCTTGTCCGGAGCCGGAGAGCCTGTAGTACTTCCCGATGTAAATAATAGAGAAGTCCATCACGAGTGCGAGTTGGGTATCGTCATCGGCAAGGGCGGTAAAGATATTCCTGCTGAAAACTGGAAAGACCATATTTTTGGTTATGCCTGCCTGCTGGACATGGTTGTTCGCGGACGTGAAGAGCGTGTGGCACGAAAAGCCTATGATACTTTTTGTCCCGTTGGTCCATGGATAACAACCGCTGATGAGGTGAGTGATCCCTGTAATCTTGAAATGAAACTGTGGGTCAATGGTGAGTTGCGCCAGCATGCCAATACACGGGATCTGGTGTTGGATATCCCGGGCATGATTGAAATGGCATCCGCTGTCATGACTCTTTATCCGGGCGATATCATTGCAACAGGTACCCCGGCAGGTGTGGGCCAGGTCAAGGCCGGAGACACAATACGCATTGCCATTGATGACTTGGGTGAGATGAATATACCCGTGATACAAGGCGAGGGTGGTCGCACCTTTATTTTTGAAAAAGATTACACACCAAATATTATCAAGCAGAAATAATCATGAAAAATCAAATAGACACATTGGAAAAGCTTTATGAGGCATTTGATGGCTTAAGCGTAGAAGGGGGGTGGCACCGTCGCACGCCATCATTATGGCCAGAGCCCAGAAAAACCATGCATCCTTTTATGTGGACTTATGAGTCTGTGAAGCCCATTCTTGATGCGGCCGGTCATTTGGTGAGTACAGAGTTTGCAGAGCGCCGCAACTTAACCATGACCAATCCCATGGAAGGCAATATTTATTCTACCGTCAGGACCATGGTTGCGGCTTATCAAATGATCAAACCCGGCGAAACCGCAGCCTCGCATAGACATACCCCCAATGCGCTCAGGATTATCCTGGAAGGTCACGGCAGCTATACGACGGTAGAGGGCACGCGGGTTGAAATGCGTCCGGGTGATGTTTTACTGACACCTAGCATGATGTGGCACTCGCATGAGAACGTGGGGAATGAAGATTGTTATTGGGTGGATATTTTAGATGTCCCACTTGTGCATTTGCTTGAGCCCATGTTTTTTGAGCGTCATCCCAACCGTGTCGAGGACGATTTTGTGAATGCAGAAGAGTCTCCTATTGCATTTCGTTGGGAAAACACCTTGAAAAATCTTGAGGCGGCCGGCGAAAGTGGCCATCCTATGGCTGAGCGCGAAGTGCAGTTGGGTAACCCCGCGATGGTGTCGATTGCGTTATTTGTGCAGCAGTTTGGCGCAGGGTTTGCATCTGCCCGTAAACGGACAACCGCCAATCAGATTTTCACCGTTCTTGAGGGATCAGGAAAAACCTATGTGGATGACCAGGTGTTCGAGTGGAAAAAGGGCGATGTCATTGCGGTGCCCGGCTGGAGGCCTTACAGGCATGAGGTGTTGGAGCCTTCCTATATGGTATGCGCAACGGATGCCCCGGTTTATGCCGGCTTAAATCTGTTGCGTGAAGAAATTAATTAAATGCTGATCTGGAGACATACATGAAAATCCATAAAAATTTATTAAGAAATATTGTGTTAGGTGTTTTGGCTTTGGGAACCAGTGCGGCATTTGGCGCGGAAACATATCCCCAAAGACCAATCAAAATCGTTGTGCCTTATCAACCGGGCAGTGTCGTAGATACGACCAGTCGAAAAATTGCCGATCAGTTGTCAAAACGTTTGAACCAGCCGGTTGTGGTTGAAAACAAAACGGGGGCTTTCGGTCTGATTGCCTTGAAAGCGCTTAGGGATGCTCCTGCAGATGGCTATACATTAATGGTGGATACGCCTGCCATTGCAATTAATCCAAGCGTTCGCAAAGTTGACTATGATCCTTATACAGATATTCAGCCGATTGCACAGTTAATGGCTTTGCCTTTTGTTGTGGCTATTAATCCGACTGTTCCCGCGAAAAACCTCGAAGAATTCATCGCGTATGGTAAACAGAATGAAGGCAAAATGAATATTGCCGAGGGGGGGACGTCAACATTACTGGCCAGTCTTCTGTTTGGCATGGAAACAGGCGTAAAGATGCAAACCATTAGCTATAAAGGTGCGGCGCCTGCTGTCATGGCGGTGCTTCAGAATGAGTGTCAGGTGATCCCCATTGATTTGGCGAATCTTGCGTCACATATCAAGGCTGGAAAAATGATAGGTTTGTTGACGACAGGGGAAAAAAGATCACCTATGTTGCCAGATGTTCCTACCGCTAAAGAGGTGGGGCTTGACAATTTTAATGTTTCAACCTGGTTTGGTTTGTTTGCCAAAAAAGGCACGCCTCAAGAGATTTTGGATAAATTGAATGCGGTGATTAGCGATACGTTTAATGATCCTGATTACAAAGAGTATGTGGAAGCTCGTGGCGCGACGCTGAATCCCTATTCGGTTGAGGAATTTACTGAGTTCTTTAATAACGATGTAAAAACCTGGGCCAAAATAGTTAAAGACTCTGGCGTAAAGTTTGAGCAGTAATACTGACTTCAGTTTATAGGACAAAATCATGAAAAAAGATATAAAAGTAATTATTGCTGGTGGTGGCATTGGTGGTTTGTCGGCAGCATTGGCGTTATTGAAGCAAGGCTTTGATGTAGACGTCTATGAACAGGCCAAAGAACTGAGGGAAGTTGGTGCAGGGATCCAGATAAGCCCTAATGGCAGTCGTGCCCTGGATGCGTTGGGTGTTTATGATCAAGTTAAAGCAGATTCTTGTAATCCTGAGAAAAAAGAGTTTCGACTGTGGAATACCGGAAAGTCATGGTTGCTTTTTGATCTTGGAGATGAGGCAGTTGAAAAATACGGTTATCCCTATTTAACGGTTTATCGTCCCGACTTGCTCAAAGCATTGATTGATGGTGTCGAGGCCATAAAACCAAACGCCATTCATCTTGACAGTAAAGTGCATTCTTTTGTCCAGGACAAGGATTCCATCAAGCTTAAACTTGAAAATGGTCAGGAAATAAGCGGTGATCTGCTGATTGGTGCGGACGGGGTGCGTTCGGCCATTCGTAATCAATTGTGGGGGCCAACGAATCCTAATTTTTCAGGGATGGTTGCGTGGCGCGGTGTGATTCCAATGAAGAACCTGCCAGAACACTTGCAAAAAATGGTGGGTTCAACCTGGATTGGACCCGGAGGTCATGCCGTTAATTATCCCTTGCACAGGGGTGAGATCATGAACTTTGTGGGCACCATAGAGCGTAAAGACTGGCAAGTTGAATCCTGGAGCACGCAAGGCACGGTGGAAGAATGTCTGAATGACTTCAAAGGCTGGCATGAAGATGTCCAAACCATGATTCGCTTATCACCCCAGTTATTTAAATGGGCGCTGATGCAGCGCGATCCGATACCTCAATGGACTAAGGGAAGGGTGACATTGGTTGGAGATGCCGCACATGCGACGTTACCTTTCCTCGCACAGGGGGCCGTTCAGTCTATTGAAGATGGCGTGGTGCTGGCAAGGTGTCTGGATAAATATGTCCATGATTTGCCATTGGCATTTGAAAAATATGAAAGTGCCAGGATTGAGCGGACAAGCAAAATGGTGCGTGGTGCGACGGCCAATACCGGACGTTTTCATAGCGCCGAGCTGGAAACTGAAGCGGGTGCTGAAGCCTATCTGCAACGTGAGTGGAGCAGTAACCCTATTGCTGACAGGTATGACTGGCTGTATCGCTACGACGTCTTGACAGCTGAAATTTAATCAAAACACACCAATATAAAAGAGAAGTTCATGTCAAATCATACTGGCGATACCGTGTTGATTAGTGAAGTAGGCCCAAGGGATGGCTTGCAGAGTATTAAGACAATTATGCCAACCGCCTTCAAGCTTAAATGGATTTCAGCGCTTTATGATGCGGGAGTCAGGGAAATTGAAGTGGGTTCTTTTGTTCCCAGCAAGCTGTTGCCACAATTGGCCGATACAGCCGAAGTGGTGGCGCATGCATTGCAGCACCCTGGCCTGACCGTGATGGCCCTGGTGCCGAATTTGCGCGGTGCGATCTCGGCTTTTGAAGCGGGTGTGCATAAAATTACCTTGCCTGTTTCTGCAAGTGTTGCCCATTCTCTGGCCAATGTGCGCAAGACACCGGAAGAAATGATTGAAGAGGCAAAGCGCATTGTTGCCTATCGTGATGCAAATTTTCCGGCTATTAGCATAGAGGCGGGTATTTCAACCGCTTTTGGTTGTACGCTCCAGGGCAAAGTCGAGGAGGATGATGTTATTCGTCTTTCAGTCATGGCTGCCGAGGCCGGTATTGATGATATCGGGCTGTCCGATACCACTGGCTATGCAAATCCCGGACAGGTGCGCCGGTTATTTAGACGGCTATTTGATGAAGTCGGTGATAAGGCAGGTGCGGCACATATGCATAATACCCGAGGTCTTGGGATTGCAAATTGCCTTGCCGCTTTTGAAGAGGGTGTCAGAACGTTTGATTCATCTCAGGGCGGGTTGGGAGGGTGTCCGTATGCGCCAGGGGCTTCAGGAAATGTGGTTACCGAGGATCTGGTGTTTATGTTTGAGGCGATGAATGTAAAGACCCATATCAATTATGAAAAATTAATGCAGGCACGGGTTGCTTTGCAGGAAGGTTTGCCAAATGAGCCCATCTATGGAATGACGCCCGAGGCTGGCTTACCTAAAGGGTTCATTCAATAACAATAATTAATAATACAGGAGCAATAATGTCTGAAGATAAAAAACTGCCTTTGGAAGGTGTTAGGGTTGTTGAGTTTACCCACATGGTGATGGGGCCAACATGTGGAATGGTGCTGGCTGACTTGGGGGCTGAAGTCATTAAGATAGAGCCGGTGAAAGGTGATAGCACCAGACATTTAATGGGGTCGGGCGCGGGTTTTTTCCCACTTTTCAATCGAAATAAAAAAAGTATTGCTCTTGATTTGCAAAGTCCAGAGGGTATAGAGATCGCGTATAAATTGATCTCAACGGCGGATATTGTCAGTGAGAACTTCAAGTCCGGCACCATGCAAAAACTTGGCCTGGATTATGAGTCTTTACGTCGTCAAAACGAAAGTTTGATTTACGTGAGTCATAAGGGGTTTTTGTCCGGTCCCTATGCCCATCGTACAGCGCTTGATGAGGTGGTACAGATGATGGGGGGGCTTGCGTATATGACAGGTCGCTCAGGGGATCCTTTAAGAGCCGGCACCAGTATTAATGACATTATGGGAGGCCTGTTTGGTGCAATAGGTGCCATGGCGGCGCTTATGCAGCGTACACATACCGGTAAAGGAATGGAAGTCCAATCGGCTCTATTTGAGAATAATGTGTTTTTGGTGGCGCAGCATATGATGCAATATGCGGTTACTGGAAATGCGGCAAAACCAATGCCAGAGCGGATTTCCGCATGGGGTATTTATGATGTTTTTACTTTGAAAGATGATGAACAGGTGTTTCTTGGTGTGGTCAGTGATACCCAATGGGATCTTTTTTGTAATGCTTTTGGTTTCAAGGATTTGCGTGCTGATGAACGCTTGAAATCCAATAATGCCCGAGTTCAGCAAAGGTCCTGGTTGATGCCTGCACTGCGTGAGAGATTGGCCGAGTTTAGTGCTAAAGAGATCATGGC
>WARP01001507.1_pt1 | contig 26513 bp, 26 predicted proteins | sample 4769151 | NCBI WGS metagenome assembly WARP01 (sample SAMN08893023, study PRJNA449175) | gut metagenome | isolation source: rumen sample fed with dry roughage | host: cow | place: India: Nagpur | collected 2016
TCACTTGGACACATCATGGTTGCTTTAACGTAAGGTTCTTCAATCGATTCAACTTCTTGCGGTGTTGGAAGTTTCGAAGGGTTATCAATGATAATTTGATTTCCATTTGTTAGATTAATTTTGTATATAACCGATGGTGCAGTTGCGATTAAATCTATACCAAATTCTCTGTCTAATCTTTCTTGAATGACTTCCATATGTAATAGACCTAAGAATCCGGTTCTAAACCCAAACCCTAGTGCTTGTGATGTTTCTGGTTCATAGATTAATGAGGCATCATTAAGTGCCAATTTTTCTAGCGCGTCTTTTAAATCATTGTATTTTGCATTATCGACTGGATACAAACCACAAAACACCACAGGGTTCATTTTACGGTAGCCAGGGAGCGCTGTTTTAGCTTTATTGTCTCTTAAGGTAATTGTATCACCCACACGTGCTTTATCGATGTCTTTGATAGCGGCTGTTAAGTAGCCAACATCACCTGCAGCCAGAAACTCTCTTTTTTCTTCTTTTGGTGTGTTTACACCAACTTCAATTACCTCAAATGTAGAGCCATTACTCATCATTTGAATGATATCGCCTTTCCTAACAATCCCATTAACAATTCTAATCGAAGGGATAACGCCACGATATTGGTCGAAATAAGAGTCAAAAATTAGGGCTTGAAGCGGTTCGTCGATGGATCCTTTTGGTTCTGGGACCAAATGAACAATTTGTTCTAGAATTTCTTCAATACCGATACCGGATTTCGCACTTGCAAGTACAGCATCTTTGGCAGGAATCCCAATGACGTCCTCAATTTCTTGTTTAACACGTTCTGGGTCGGCACTTGGTAAGTCAATTTTATTGATAACAGGAATGATCTCTAAGTCATTGTCTAGTGCTAAATAAACGTTTGCTAACGTTTGTGCTTGTATGCCTTGTGCAGCATCGACAACTAGAATAGCACCTTCACACGCCGCTAATGATCGTGAGACTTCATAGGTAAAATCGACGTGACCTGGGGTATCAATCAAATGAAAGGTATACGTATGCCCATCCTTTGATAGATACTCTAATTCAACCGCTGTTAATTTAATTGTTATTCCACGTTCTCTTTCTAAATCCATACCATCTAATAATTGAGCCTTCATTTCACGTGCTGATACACTTTTTGTTGACTCTAAAATTCGGTCAGCCAACGTAGACTTTCCGTGGTCGATATGGGCAATAATAGAAAAGTTTCTTATATATTTTTGTCTTTCGATAATTTGTTTTTTATCCACTGAATACACATCTCTTTCTAATCGTTAAAATTTTATCATTAAACGTTGTTTTTAGCAAGATATTTAAGTAACCAAGTCATTTTTAATCGAAAAAACGTTTTCATGGAATTATTGTAAAAAGTTAGATTGCATTTTACTTGACAAAAAGATATAATAAGCCTGTAAGAAAACAATTCATAGGAGGAATTTAATAATGAAAAGAATTAGTTTACTACTATTATTAGTAGTTGCTACTTTTGGTTTGGCTTCTTGTAAAAAAGATGAACCAAAAGAGTTCGCAGTAGACGGCCAATTTACTGCTTATGAAGCACAAGTGCATTCAAATGGCGCACAACAAGTTACTTATGTAACAGTTACAATCAAAGATGGTAAAATCGATGGTTATAACATTGACGTAAGACAAGCTAAGAAAACTTCCACAGTTGAGGGTGAAGGTGACGCTGCAGTTACTACTTACACTTATGCTTGGAATGAAAAAACCAAAAAACAACTTGGCGATGAATACGGAATGGCTACAAAAGAAGGCCAATTAGAATGGTTTGAACAAGCAGCTAAAATCGAAGCTTACTTATTAAAAAATGGCGTTGATTCATTAGATGGTGTTGCTGTTGGTTCTGCTTTTGATCCAGCAGTTGACGGCATGGCTGGTGTTACAATGAAAAATGCTTATACAGCTATCGCTAAAGAAGCTGTTGCATTAGCTAAAGAAGGTAAATTCCAAGCAATTTATTGCAAAGGTACTGATTTATATTCTGCTTCAATGAAAGTTGATTCAAAAGGTAAAGTGTCTGAATTAGTTCTTGACACACTACAAATGAACAAGACTGAAGCTGCTAAGGGCACTTTCGCTTGGAATGCTAAGACTAAACAACAATTAAAAGAAGAATACGGTATGAAAAATGTTGGTCCTGGATACAAATTGGTAGACGGCACATGGGTTGTTGATGGTAAATCACAAACTGAATGGTACGAACAAGCTAATCTCATTACTAAATATGTAATGGAAAAAGGTTGGAGCTCAGCTATCAAATCAATCAAAGGTCAAGGTTTATCAATCGATGGAACTACTATCGTTGATGGATATGCTGCTGTAACAGTTAAAACAGATACATACTACACAGTATTAGCTGACTTATTCGCTAAAGCTGGAAAATAGTCTTACAAAATTCGAGTATTGGATGAGTCCAATACTCTTTTTTTCATTAAAATACAAAAAAAAGACTTTAAGGTCTTTTTTTTGGTGTCAATATGCATAAGCCATGTTCTGTTCTCTTTCGAGTGTAATCATTTATCTCTATTTCTAGCTCTGAAATGCATTCTGTTCTGCTTTCAAAGTGCCCCTACCAAAATTTGGGTTACTAGCTTGAGGGGTTTACCGCGTTTCATTCACTTGTTTCCAAATGATTCGTTTCTGTGGCACTTTATGGTTCTTGCATAACCTAAGTCTTAGCAAGATTGCCGCCGTTACATCCGAAGATGTACCCTAAGTTATTGTTTCCTTAGGCACAAACACTACAACCATCACAGGTTGTGCTAGCATGGACTTTCCTAACCACCTAAGTGGCTCGATTACCTTCTACTGACTTGATTATATTAACCGATTTTAAAGAATAAGTCAATCACTATTTAATAATTACGTAGGTAATTCCTGGGTTACCAATCATAAAGTCATGATCATTTTTTACATAATCACTATAAGTTCTAATTACCTCATCAAAACCTAATAGTTCTTTTTTTGCTTCACCAGGAATAAAGTCTAGTATATTTCCTTTTTTTCTGTGGTTTCTAAGCGATTTGTGAACCAATTGTTTGATCGACCCACCTTCACCACTTGAACCATACCCATGGATAATTTTAATTACTTTTTCCGATTGATTTTGTCTAATTAATTCTGCTAAACGCTTGCCTGCATCCAGTTTTGAAGGTAGATCTGCTTTAATATTATAAGTTTTCATCGTATTTCCTCCCAATGATAAAAAACAGACAGAACATTTTATTGTTCTGTCTTTAGTTCCATTTTTAAGCTTCTAAAGCATCTTTTCTTGATAAATCAATACGGCCTTTATCATCAATACCAATGCATTTAACTAAGATGATATCACCAACTGAAACAATTGATTCTACCTTCTCTACACGTTCTTTAGCAAGTTTTGATACATGGACAAGTCCTTCTGTACCTTTCCATAACTCAACAAAGCAACCAAATTTTTCAATTCTGACGACTTTACCTTCGTAGATTTCACCAATTTTGGCTTCTCTTACTAAAGCTGCAATCATTTCCATCGCTTTATTAATCCAAACGGTCTCTGAATGCATAATGAATACGCGTCCGTCTTGTTCAATATCAATCTTAACTTGGTTACAGTCTTCAATGATTTGGCTAATGATTTTACCACCAGCACCAATAACGTCTCTGATCTTATCAGGATTAATACGCATTGTTTTCACTTTTGGCGCATATTCTGATAATTCCGGTCTTACTTCATTAATGGTTTGCATCATATGTTCTAAGATGTGTAAGCGTCCAGCTTTTGCTTGTTCAAGTGCTTCTTTTAAGATTTCTTCGGTTAAGCCATCAATCTTGATATCCATTTGAAGGGCAGTAATACCATTTTTCGTACCTGCTACTTTAAAATCCATATCGCCAAAGTGGTCTTCTAAACCTTGAATATCACTTAAAACAGAGTAATTATTGTCGTGCATGACTAATCCCATTGCAATACCAGCAACCGGTGCAATAATTGGAACACCTGCAGCCATTAAGCTCATAGTACCAGCACAGATTGATGCTTGCGAAGACGATCCATTTGATTCTAAGATTTCAGAAACAACGCGGATTGTGTATGGGAATTCTTCTTCGTTTGGTAGGACTTGTAATAATGCTCTTTCACCTAAGGCACCATGTCCAACTTCTCTTCTACCTGGTGACATGTATCTACCAGTTTCACCAACAGAGAATTGAGGGAAGTTATAATGTAGCATGAAGCGTTTATTTGCTTCTTCACCAAGGCCGTCGATGATTTGGTTTTCACCGAGTGAACCAAGGGTAGTTACACTTAGTGCCTGAGTTTGTCCTCTTGTAAATAGAGCAGAACCGTGTGCTCTAGGTAAAATATCCGTACGACTTTCAAGTGGTCTAATTTCGTCTAATTGACGGCCATCAGGTCTTACTTTATCAACGGTAATCAAGCGTCTAACTTCATTTACTTCGATATTTTCTAAGGTTTGTTTGACGGATTTCATATAGAGTTTCTTAGCATCTAAATCTAGAACTTTAACGCCCTCAACTTCTTTAAAGAACCCTTTTTGATCGAATTTAGCAATGGTTTCATCCACTAAATCGTTAATTGCTTTTTGTCTTTCTAATTTACCTTTGATGCTAACCGCAGCAACAATACGGTCTTCAACAAATTCCTTTACTTCTTTTTCAACGGTAGGATCCACAACGAAAATGTCGACTGGTTGTTTTTCTTTACCGATTTCTCTAGCGATTTCTTCTTGGAATTCGCAAAGCTTTTTGATCTCAGCGTGTCCAAACATTAATGCAGCCAGCATGTCTTCTTCAGAGACTTGTTTTGCGCCAGCTTCTACCATGTTGATTGCTTCTTTTGTCCCAGCAACAATTAAATCGATGTCCGATTTTTCAAGTTCTGCGACCGTTGGGTTAATGATGAATTTTCCATCAACGCGACCAACTTGAACACCAGCAACAGGCATTTTAAATGGAATGTCAGATAACACAACCGCAAGTGATGAACCGAACAATGCAGTCATTTCAGGTGTTGCATCTGGATCACTAGACATTACAGTGTTAATGATCTGAACTTCGTTTCTAAATCCCTCAGGGAATAACGGACGGATTGGTCTATCAATTAATCTAGATGTTAATGTTTCATGCTCAGAAGGTCTACCTTCTCTTCTTAAAAATCCACCTGGAATCTTACCTGCAGCATATAGTTTTTCAACGTATAAAACCATTAATGGAAAGAAATCCATCGTTGACGGTTCATTTCTTGAAACGACAACAGACAATACGGCTGAATCGCCGTAGTAAATCATTGAACCAGCATTGGTTTGTTTAGCAATTTCGCCATTTTCAACGCGTAATACACGTCCACCAACTGTGGTCTCAAACACTCGTTTAACACTCATAATATAAAAATCTCCTTCATTTTATATTTTTTCTTCTATCTTATATTATCATACCTATTAATTATACAATATTTACGCTTGATTTACTAGAAGAAAAAAAAGATTGCTTACGCAATCTTTTAGCCTCTTAAGCCTAGTTTTGAAATTAACGCTTGATATCTAGCTAAGTCTTTGTTCTTTAAGTAAGTCATCAATCTTTTACGACGTCCGATTTTTTGGAATAGACCTCTTTTTGAATGGAAATCGTGGATATGATTTTGTAAATGCGAATTTAAATCATTGATTTCTTTCGTTAAGATTGCGATTTGAACATCTGCTGAACCAGTGTCACCATCTTTTGTAGCGTACTCGCTGATGATTGCTAGCTTTTGATCTTTTGTTAGTGCCATAATTGTATTTCTCCTTTACCCGTTAAACTAAAGATTGGGAGGCACCCACAACCCTTGTTTACGACATTATCTATTTTAACACATTATCAAAATAATGCAAGTTAAAAACTTAAATTTTTAAGAACTGTTCGACGTTCATTACAAAGACCGTCGCACCGCCTACTTTTACTTCTACCGGAAGCGATGAAAACATACCGAATTCAGATACAATTGAATTTGGGACTAATTTTGAACGCGTCTTACTGTGTTCTTCTATGATTTCTATAATGCGAATAACTTTTTCATCGTTTGTACCAATTAGAAAAGTCGTATTTCCGGTTAATAGAAAACCACCTGTTGTTGCTAATTTGGTTACAAAAAAGTTTTCCTTGACCAATGCTTTTGATACTTTACCCGCATCGTCATTTGAGATAATTGCTAGTACTAGTTTCATATCCAACACCACCTTATATCTAATTATAGCAAAAATAATTAAGTATATCAATTAAATACTTGATAATATTTTGACGTCCTCGATATCTTTTCTAAGCTGGGTCATTAATTCATCTTTTGACTTATACTGTTTTTCTGCTCGTAAGTATTTTTTAAAGAAGATTTCGACGGTTTCGCCGTATATGGTTTGATCAAAGTCAAGAATGTAAACTTCAACTCTCTTTTTTACTGAATAATTAATGGTTGGGTTGTACCCAATGTTTAGAGCACCTGTGTAGGTTTGTCCTTTGACAATTACTCCAACAAAATAAACGCCATTCGGTGGTAAGACATAAGAGTCCACGTCTAAGTTTGCCGTCGGCATACCTAAGGTTCTACCAACTTTATCGCCATGAATGACCTCACCTCGAATGCTGTAGGTGCGACCTAACAAGCGTTCTGCTTTATCAAGTTCACCAGAATAGATTAAGTCTTTGATGTAGGTCGTTGATACACGTGTCTCAAGGTGTTTAATGTCGTTTACTATCACAACTTCAAACTCATCCATCAAGTCTTGAATATGGCCTTTTGCGTGTTGACCAAATCTAAAATCAACCCCAAGTACCAAACGAATGACATTCAGTGATTTTAAAATCCCAATAAACTCTTCTTTTGTGACTGATGCCGTTTTTCGATCAAAGTCGGCAAGAAATAGATGATTAACACCACATTGTTCGATCAGTTCAATCTTTTGCTCGATTGAGGTCACTACTTGGTGTTGACTCATCTCTCTTAAGACTTTCATTGGATGTGGATAAAAAGTTAATACCGCAGAATCACTATCTTCGTACTTTAATTTATTAATTAGTGCGCGATGTCCAATGTGTAACCCGTCAAAATTCCCGATGGTCATTGTGAGCGGTTTACGATTAAGAAAGGACTCAAAGCGCCCTTTATGTAAAATCATTTTGTTCAATTTAAAACCCCTTTACTCTATAATTGAATGATTGGTTTGTAAGTCTTTCCATCTTTAATGTAAATTGCTATTGCGACATTAAAGTTATTCTTTACTAAAATCGGTCCGTCACTCGTGGTTTGTCTCTCATCTAGTCTGATGCCATTTCTAACAAGTTTACTCAAATAATCACTTAATATGACTTCATCTAATGTCTTTGCATAATCCTCTAAAGAGAGCGAGGGTATCGTGAGTTCATTGACGTCATCTAATGTGTAGGCATCTTTTAAATCAAACTGACCTGAGGCGGTTCGATTTAAAGAAGATAAATGCGACGGTATGCCAATCAACTGTCCAAAATCATTTGCAATACTGCGGATGTAAGTGCCTTTTGAGACAATGGATTTAAAACCTACGGTATAACCAAAGTCATCTTTTATAAACGACGTACATTCAAAAGACTCGATCGAAATCGGTCTTTTTTGGACTTCAATGGTTTGATCTTTTCGAGCGTATTCGTATAATTTTTTTCCATTGACTTTGATTGCTGAATGCATTGGCGGTAACTGTGTTTCCATCGCTTTAATTTGGTCAATTGCTTCATTAACCTCTCTTTTTGAGAGTTCAAATGCCTCAGATCGTAAAATTTCGTTACCAGTAAAGTCATAACTATCCGTACTATAGCCAATTTTGATTGTTCCTGTGTAGGCTTTTTTTTCAGATAACAACAAATCAGATAACTTTGTGGCTTTGCCCACCAAAACCACAAGCAACCCTGTGGCCATCGGATCAAGTGTTCCTGCATGTCCGATTTGTCTAGTCTTCAGTTTTCTTCTTAATATATTGACAACGTCATGCGAGGTCATGTCTTTTTCTTTATTTATTAAATAGATTCCATCCATCGTTAATCACCGTTACAATTATACACTATTATCATAGATAATTAGACAAAAACTCCTCATTTTGTGTATAATATTTTCTAAGGGGTGTTTTTATGCGTATTTACCAAAAGCAATTTAATGAGCTTACAATTAATGAATTATATGATTTACTCAGGCTTAGAGCCAAAGTCTTTGTTGTTGAACAACAGGCCGCTTATCAAGATTTAGATAATAAAGATCAAGAATCGATTCACCTGTTTATCAAGAACGATGAGGATGTGATTGTGTCTTATGTCAGGGTCTTACCTCGTGGGTTGAGCTATGAAACAGATGCTTCAATTGGACGAGTCGTAACCGATCCGGACTACCGAAAAAATAAATACACTAAAGCGTTAATTTCTCAAGGTATTCAAATTATACTTAATGAGTTTAAGACGCGTACGATTCGTATTTCTGCTCAAACGTATTTAATCGATTATTACAGCACCTTTGGTTTTAAAGTCGTCTCTGAGGAATATTTAGAGGACGGATTACCACATAAAGAAATGCTACTTGAATAGAAAAAAGCAACAATTCCTCGGAATTGTTGCTTTTTAATTAATTATTTAAATGATTGAATCCATTTCCAAACGTTTTCTTTTGGAGCAAAACCACTTTGACGTCCGACTTCAACGCCATCTTTAAATAATACAAGTGTTGGAACACTTGTGATTCCATAAGTTTCTTTAGCAAGTGCACGATAGTTATCGATGTCAACTTTAACCATAGGAACATCTTTTTGTTCTTCACTCAATGCTTCTAATTGTGGCATTAACATTTTACAAGGTCCGCACCATGTAGCAAAGAAATCCACTAGTACAAATCCGTCTTGGCCAATAACTTCGTTAAAATCCTGACCTTCATAAGCTTTAAGCATAATTAAACCCCTCCATTTATTATCTTTACTGCCTTAATTATAAAGCATGTAAGGTGAATATTCAAGGCATAAGCAACTATTTTATTTCAATGTTACGACGGTGACGCCATTAAGTCCTTCACCCTCGACACCAGGACGATGTGATTTCACGTAAGGTGAACGTTTTAACGTTTCCATGACCGCTTTTTTTACGGCTCCAGTCCCAAAGCCGTGAATAATAATCACTTGATGTATGGCATTTAAACTTGCCGTATCTAAGAACTTATCAACTTCTTCATAAACTTCTTCGTATCTGAACCCTCTTAAATCAAGTGTCATTTTGGCCTCTGAGAACGTTTTTGTTGTAACCGTTGATTTTTTTATTTCTTTTGAGGTAATTTTAGGTTTTTGCGATTTCGTTAGATTTGAGGCTTCAAACTCAAGCTCGAAGACACCAAATTTAACCTTATACCTGTTTTTATTTACACCAGTTATTTGACCGGTTTGGTTGTAAGATTTAATGTGTACGTAATCGCCTCGTTTAAATGTTTTAACTTCCTCGTTAGTCGATAAATCGTCTATTCCGAGTTGTTTTAAATTGTATTTTAAATCCGCTACCTCATGATCTTTTAATGTCTGATCTTCGAGTGTTTTAATTAATTCACTTGCACGTCTTCTGACATCGATTAGCTCTTTGTCTGCCTTGTCTTTGACCTCTTTTAGAATTTTATCCTTATCTATCTCGATTTGCCTGTTTTTTTGTTCATAAGCACCGATTTGGTTTTCTAATTCAATCAGACGTTTGCTTAATGCTTCTTCTTTTTCTTTGACTAAAAGTGTCTCTTCTTCAAAAAGCTTGACTGTTTTTGATAAGTCAGAGTCTTTATCTTGCATATAATTTCTTGCAATTTCGATTACCTTTAAATGAATGCCTAAACGTTCTGCAATAATTAAGGCATTCGATGAACCAGAAATACCAAAATTGATACGGTACAGTGGTTTTAAGGTCTCTAAATCAAACGCCACACTCGCATTTGAAATGTGTGGGTGTGTGTATGCGTATAACTTTAATTGTGAATAGTGCGTTGTTACAATCATACGTAAATCATAAGGTTCTAAGTAATCCAGAATCCCCATCGCGAGCGCACTACCCTCGATTGGATCAGTTCCGCTACCTAATTCATCAAACAACACAAGAATGTTATCGCGTGCAACGGACAAGATGTGTTTTATTTTTGTCATGTGAGACGAGAAAGTCGATAACGATTGAACGATTGATTGTTCATCCCCTATATCGGCGTAGATGCCATCAAACAATGAAAGCGAACTTGTCTCCTTCGCAGGAACTAAAAGCCCTGATTGAGCCATTAATGATAGTAAACCGACCGTTTTTAAACCGACCGTCTTACCACCGGTATTTGGACCGGTAATCATGATGGTTTTCTTTTCTTTATCTAAGGTTAAATCGATGGGTACGACGTTTTTAGGATCCAATAACGGGTGTCTTGCTTTGACAAGATTGATGTAGCCTTCTTCATTGATTGAAACTAAATTTGCATCAATGGATTTAGCATATTTTGCCTTTGCTTGTATAAAATCAAGTCTTAGTAAAGAAGCTAAATTATCTTCAAGAGGGTCAATATAATCCGCAAGATACTTAGATAAAGCAGTCATAATACGGAGAATCTCTTGTTGTTCGTCAAAAACGAATCGTTGTATTTTTAAAGTCACTTCGACGGTTTCTATTGGCTCGATGTAACAAGTCGTTCCACTACTTGACTCGTCTTGAAGTATCCCTTTAAATGCGTGCTTGTATTCTTTTTTGACGGGTAAGCAATAACGGTCATTTCTTATGACGATGACGTTCTCATTTAACATTGAACTTTTTTTAACTAGAATCTGATTCAACTTTTCTTTTCTTGATTGTTCTAATTTCTTAATTTCTTTTCTTAGTTGATTTAATGCATCTGATGCTGTATCTAATACAACGCCATCTGGATCAAGTATTGACTCAATCTCTTTTTTAACTTCTTTTAACGGGTCTAAACCTTCAAACAAAGACCGTAACGATTCATAAACGATTTTAAGTTTTACAAACTCTTTTTCTTGCAAAATAACGTCTTGAGTCATTGAAATAAAAAGCCGAAGTTGTAAAACATCCGTAATTGATAACACGCGATTTAATTTTAGTGAATTCAATATGGAATCGATATCAAAATCGTCGATTAAAGCGAACGACCCAATACGATAAATAACGTTTAATGCTTCATTGCTTTGAAGCAATTCATGTTTTACCTGTTCAATCGATTTATAGGGCGTTAAGTCCATAATCTCTTTTTTTATTGTTTGGGTATAGGCATATTTACTAATTTCGTTTAGTATTACATTGAATTCTAATGTTTTAAGGGCATAACTCATTTTATCACCACTTACATTTTAACAAATTTTATGGTATAATGATATAGAAAAGTGGGTGATTTTAATGCCAAATTATAGTCTAAGTGTTTCACAAGAGCAATTGAGTGCACTTTTAAACGAATATAAGACTTATGAAAAAGAAAATAGTAACCAGTATATCTTGTTTCAAGCTTCAAAAGAAGGTGTACTAATACAAGGTTACAAAAGTGGCAAAGTAGTACTTCAAGGGGATTATCAGAATGAACTCGAATACATTAAATCAGTATTGGGGATAGAAAGTTATCAAGCGGTTGGATCAGATGAGGTTGGTACAGGTGACCTTTTTGGACCAATCGTCGTTTGTAGCTGTTTTACTTCTTTAGATGATATCAAGTATCTTGAATCACTTGGTGTAAGGGATTCTAAGAACATGACGGATAATCAAATCATTAAATTAGGTCCAATTTTGGCAAAGAAGTTGATTCATTCTATATTAATCCTAACCCCTGAAAAATACAATGAAATGATTCGTAAGGGATTTAATATGAATAAAATAAAGGCTTATCTACATAATCAATCGATCTTAAAGACGGTTGAGAAATTAGAAGGGGACGTACCGGTCATCGTTGATCAGTTTTGTGACCCTAGTGTCTATTTCAATTACTTAAAAGCGGAAAAATCCATATTTAAGAAAATTGAATTCTATACAAAAGCTGAATCAGTCCACATTAGTGTGGCTGCAGCATCGATCATTGCAAGGTACGCATTTTTAGCAAAAATGCAACAATACTCTAAATTTATCGGTGTTAAGTTATTAAAAGGTGCTGGTGCTGAGGTAGATCGTCAATTAATTGAAATCTACCGATCAAGAGGCTACAAGTCCTTAAGACCAATAACAAAACTTAACTTTAAAAATCTATCAAAGAATAACGTATTACCACCATCAAGATTATCTTAACAAAGTAAAAGAGTTAAACCGGAAGTCGGTTTAACTCTTTTTTATTTATAAAGTTGACTGATACTAACTGCCTTTTGCCAACCTTGATAGAGACGTTTAGCGTTTTTTAATGACATTTTAGGTATAAATAACTCTTTGATGACGGCTTGTTTTGCTATGATTTCCAAGGATGGAAAAAAACCTGTTTTAAGTCCTGCTAAATACGCAACACCAAGTCCTGTCACCTCAGGTGTCGCAATTCGTTTTAACGGACATCTAAGCAAATCGGATTGAAACTGCATTAGGTAGTTATTGTTAGAAAGACCACCATCAATTCCAACGGTTTCAAGTGGTATTTCGGTATCTGATATCATCACATCTACGACATCCTTAACTTGATAGCCAACCGCATTTAAGGTGGCTCTAACAATGTCTTTTTTATCAATGTCTGCCGTAATACCAAACATCGTACCACGGACATCGGTATCCCAGTACGGAGCACCTAAGCCAACAAATGCAGGGACAAAATATAAATCATGAGTGGCATCCATTGCCAATTTTTCCGATTCTTCCGCTGTTTTTATCACTTGAAGCTGATCTCGTAACCATTTGACTGAACTACCAGCAACGAATATTGACCCTTCAAGCGCGTAGGTCACTTCATCATCAATTTGCCATGCCACCGTAGAAATTAATCCCTTTTTTGACATATGAACTTTATTTCCAGTGTTCATAAGAATAAAACAACCGGTCCCATAGGTTACTTTCATCTCACCAGGATTTAATGCTAAATGACCAAATAATGCGCTTTGTTGATCACCCAATATACCAGTAATAGGTACACCATTGTAATAGCCAAATAACGAATTTGATGGACAAACCTCTGGTAACATGTGCTTAGGAATGCCCGTTAAATCGAGTATTTTTTGATCATATCGCATTTGGTGAATATTATAAAGCATTGTTCTTGAGGCATTACTGACGTCGGTTTTAAATGACTTCCCACTGGTAAGACGATATAGAATATAAGTATCCATCGTTCCAAAATAACAGTTAGTTAAGTCTTTGTTTATGTGTTTATCTAATAAATAACGTATTTTTGAGGCTGAAAAATACGGATTAATTACTAGTCCAGTGCTTTTCTTTATGTAGGGCTCAAAACCTAGTTGTCTCCAAGATTCACAGATTTCTTCTGTGTGTTTGGATTGCCAACTAATCGCATAGTCCAATGGGATACCTGTTTGATCAAATAAAACAGTCGTTTCACGTTGGTTTGTAATACCAATTGCCAATACTTCGTCATTAATCGCATATTTAAACGCTTCATCTAAGCACCATCTAACAGTATCATATACAACCGATGCATCTTGAAGTACTTTAGCCCCATCGTATAGTTGATTAAAATCTTTTTGGAAGATTTGTTGAATTTGACCTTGCTCATTGATGATTAGTACCCGTGAACTTGTCGTTCCTTGGTCAATTGAGAATAAGAACTTTCTCATAAGCCATCAATCCAAGTTTTTATATCTGTTAAAACCTCATTTTGATTTACTTCATTTAAAATCTCATGAAAGTCATTTTCATATATTTTAAGTAGTTTTTTCTTTTGAGGTAGTTTATGGAACATCGCTTCTGAGAATTTGGCAGGAACAATTTTGTCAAGTTTTCCGTGAAGGATTAAAATAGGTTTTCGATTTAAATGATGCTTCGCCTTTAAATGTCTTACCCCACGGACAAACATTTCACCAATCAAACGTATTGAAAATGACTTTAAGACTAAAGGGTCATTCATGTAGTCGGTTTCAATGTCTTTGATGTGTGACAACTTGCCATAAGAAAGCTCATTTTTCTTATAGATAAAGCCAAAATATCTAAATCCTATAAATCTTAGTAATGACACGTCCTTTATAAAATCGGTCGGTGCACCGCTAACAATGCAGGCATCAAAATCATCATAGGTAATCATATATAAGTGTGTAATTAAACCACCCATGGAGTGACCTAGTAAAATATTTTTCACATGATTTGAGTGGTACTTATGAAACAATTCGTGTATATCATCTAAAAATACTTCATAACTTGTGATGTAGCCTCGTTTTCCTTCTGATTTCCCGTGACCTCTTAAATCAAAAGTGATGACTGAATAGCCATTAGTGTTTAAAAATTCTACCACATGATCGTAGCGTTTGCTGTGCTCAGCAATCCCATGGACAATGAATATTCGCGCTTTTTCATTCTCAACAAAATGTGTTTCATGATAGATTTGCATAAGTAATACCTCCATAGTCTTATTATAATACAAAGTCTGCAAAAAAAAATAAAAAGCAGGCAAAATTGCCTGCTTAATCGATAAATTCGAACTCATATTCAAAGATACGAACATTATCACCGTTTTTTACACCAGCGTTTCTTAGTGCTTCATCCACACCATAGCTGCGCAGTTGTCTCGCAAAACGTTTCACATTTTCATCTCTTGTAAAGTCAGTTTTACTAAATAATCTAAATAACCCATCACCTGTGATGTTATAAACGCCGTCTTCCCCACGCTCAATCGTAAAGAAGTTTTCTTCTTTATGTTTGATGTAGTTCATGTGAAGATCTTTTACTTCAAATTTTGGCGTCTCTTCGACCAATTGCATGGCACGATGACAAAGTCTATCGAGGCCTTCACCAGTAATTGATGAGATTGGATATACTTCGTATGATTCACCAATTTGTTGCATAAAATGGCTTAACTTTTCATTAGCCTCAGGCATATCCATTTTAGATGCCGCAACGATCATCGGACGTTTTAATAAGTCTAGGTTGTAGCTTTCTAGTTCTTTGTTGATTATTTCAAAATCACTAAATGGATCTCTGTCTTCGAGTGAATCCATTTCAACCACGTGTATGATGACTCGGCAACGTTCAATGTGTTTAAGAAACTGAATACCTAAGCCCGCACCAAGTGATGCACCTTCAATCAAACCAGGTAAATCCGCCATGACAAAGCTTTGATTTGGTCCTTGGTATACCAAGCCCAAATGTGGTTGTAGCGTTGTAAATGGATAGTCTGCAATTTTTGGTTTCGCTTTTGAAACACGTGAAATCAACGTTGATTTACCGACGGATGGAAAGCCAACTAAGCCGACATCAGCAAGTACTTTTAATTCTATTTTTAATTCTTTTGACTCACCTAAATCGCCGCGTTCACAAATTTCAGGTGCTGGGTTTTTGTGTGTTGCAAACGCAACGTTACCACGACCACCTTTGCCACCTTTAGCAACCGTGAGTGTTTGTCCATGTAACACCAAATCACCTAGTAAAAGGCCGGTTTCATTGTCATAAACCGCGGTACCAACTGGTACGCGAATGTATGTGTCTTTGGCATTCTTTCCATTTTGACTTTTAGACATACCATTTTGCCCGTTATCGGCACTAATGTGTTTGTTATAAGCCAAATCAAGTAAGGTAGACATCCCTTCATCTGCAGTAAAAATTACGGTTCCACCATTACCCCCGCTTCCCCCGGCTGGTCCACCGTACTCAACGTATTTCTCGCGTCTAAATGCAACGATACCATCGCCACCTTTACCGCCTTTAACTTTTATGATTACTTCATCTTTAAACATGATTCCACCTCTTTAATTGAAAAAAAAGGATAAGTCAACTTATCCTTAAAATTTACTATGCTTCGTATACAGAAACTTGTGTTTTTGTACGACCGACACGTTCATACTTCACAACGCCTGTTACTTTAGCAAATAAAGTATCGTCGCCGCCGCGTCCAACGTTGTTACCTGGATGAATCTTAGTACCGCGTTGACGATAGATAATAGATCCAGATGTAGCAAATTGACCATCAGATAGTTTTAAGCCTAAGCGTTTTGAGTGAGAGTCACGACCGTTACGAGTCGAACCTGTACCTTTCTTAGATGCGAATAACTGAATGTTTAATTTTAACATGTTATCCCTCCTTTTGATTTTTAATATATTTAGGGTATTGTTGTTCTAATTCAATTAATGTTTCGACCAAATTGATCAAAACTTGTTCTACCACTTCACTTGATTGATGGACTTTTAAATAAAAGTAGCCGTCATTCACTTCAAGTTCAATGTGTTTAATATAACCCATGCGCTCAATCAGATTAGCTGAGAGTATCAGGGCTGTTGATACTGAAGCACAAACGATGTCTTCCCCATGTTTTTTATAGTTCGCGTGTCCGCTTACTGTTAGTTCGACGATCGTCTTTACTTTTTTAAACTCGTACTTAATCATCGGTTTATGCGTTGATTGCTTCAACTAATAATTTTGTATACGATTGTCTGTGACCTTGTTTACGTGCATAGTTCTTTTTAGGTTTATACTTGAAAACGATAATTTTCTTCGCTCTACCTTGTTTTAAGACTTTTGCCGTAACGGTTGCGCCACTAACAACTGGAGTTCCAACTTTCGTGGTTTCTCCTCCAACAAGTAATACTTCATCAAAAGTTACCACTTCATCTACTTGAACGTCTAACTTTTCAACGTAAATTTCTTGTCCAACTTCAACTTTTACTTGTTTTCCACCAGTTTTAATTACTGCGTACATTACAAAACACCTCCTTATTTTTTGAAGACTCACTATCAAAGGTACTCAAGATTGAGATTTATGACCTGTTCTATGTGGTATTCTTTGCAACGATATTATTTTACACTAGTTACTGATTAATGTCAATAAAATACTTTCATTTATTTTTATAAGTCAACGTTTTCTTCTGGTTTGTTCTTTTTAAACATATCGAAGAACTTTTGAGGTAAGCTAACGAGTGAATCTTTAATTAAGATTGGCAAGAATTTCATCGATTCGATGAAGGCGCCTTTACGAATGTCATTTCGTGTCAATTCCTTACTATCTGCGAATAAAAACTTGCGAGTAACAATGCCAATACGGATGGTGAGTAACCCATTAGTTATGCCCTGTGCAACACTTGACATGACCGGTTTGATTAAGGGAATTTCACCAAGCATGTTCGCTGTTGAATTGGGAATTAGGTCATTGATATTTACATTTTCTAATCCTTCTGCAATCAACGCGGTTGTAAAGACATTAATTGTCAATTTAGCCAAGTTTTTATAACTTGGTCTAAACCCACAAAGGACGACGAGTTCTTTAATCATCTTAATGTTTACGACCAAAACAGTGAATAAATCAAGACGTCCATTTTGAGAAATCGCTGTTGAAATCAAGACTGTCTTTGCATTTTTTAAAATGACTCGATTCATCAACTTTTTCATTGTCGAGTTGTAGATTTCATTTAATGTCTTTTGGAGTTCTTCAGGCGCTGACATTGCATTTTTTAATTTTTCTTTTTCTTTTTGACTGATGTCATCACGACTCATTAAATTGCTCGCAACTTTTTTATAAGTTTGATAACGACGTCTGGAGGGTTTATCCATCACCGTTTCAATTGAAAATGCCGGCGATACTAAGATTATTCTAACCGGATTAATTATTAAGAAATATACCAGTATGACGGAAAGCACATAAAACCCATATTCAAGGTACACACTAATTGTTCTTAGGCGTTCGCCAACATTAATCACCGAACTGACTAAAATTAATAAAAATAACAAAATGACACCAAATGCAATGAGATACCAGATTCGGTTACGCTTCTTATCTTTGGTCATCGAATCACTCCTTTTTAAATATTATACTACAAGTTGGCAATAATAAATAGATTAACCTACTTGAATTCGATGTGTTTTCGTTGCTCTCTTAGACTGTAATACTCATCTTTTCCGATAATGACATGATCGGTAATTTGGATGGCCATTAATTTCGAACCATTCTCTAATAACTGCTGCACTTGTAAATCAGCTTTTGATGGGGTTGAGTCACCACTGGGATGGTTATGAGACAAAATAATGGAGGCAGCTGCGTATTTTACCGCGTGTTTAAAGACTTCTCTAGGGTGCACAAGCGACTGATTAAGTGTCCCTATGAATAGGACTTTTTTGGCGATAATTCGGTTTTTTGTATCCAGATACAGACAAACAAAATGCTCTTGCTCAAGCGACTCTAGTTCGTCTTTAAGATACAAATAAGCCTCGCGAGGTGAGGTAATCACAGGATTTGACTCTTTTTCAGCTTGATAAATTCGCTTTGATAATTCGACACAGGCCGTTAAAATGGATGCTTTTGCCGGCCCGATACCTCTGATTTGTATTAATTCTTCATAGCTAATCTTAAATAGCTCTTTCAAATCATCTAATCGGTATAAGACCCTTTTTGATAGTTCGATTACCGATTCTTCCTTACTACCTGACTGTAGTATTAGGGCCAATAGCTCATAATTTGCTAATGCATCCACCCCGTAAGTTTGTAGCCGTTCTCTTGGTCGTTCTTCTTTTGGCATTTCTTTGATTAAATAGTTCATTTTTATACAGCGACTTTATTTCAAGTCCTTCCTTTCCGTAGTTCTATCTATATACTACAAAGACAGCGCTAAAAATAAAGAAAAGAGACCAAAGTTGGTCTCTTTAAGTTAACGATAAGAAATAAGGTCTAACCAAACTAACAAAGTAGAGTGATCCTGTAATTATAATGATATCTTCTTCATTTTTGTCGATCAAAGTTTCTTTAATGGCTTCAAAAGGGTCGTTGTACGCGTACTTTTGTTTGAGATTTGTTTGTTTAATCAAATCCTCAAGTGAACTGACTCGTTTGTAGTCAAAGTGGGTCAAGGTAATTGAAGTCGCAATATCAGATAACATCCCTAACATTTCTTTGGTTTCTTTATCCGCCATTGCACAGAAAATAAAGTGAATCTGTTTGTTTTTATAAATCGTGCTGATTGTTTCAATCAACGCATGAATGCCGTGTGTGTTGTGTGCACCATCAAGTATCACAAGTGGGTTTTGATGCATTACTTCAAACCGACCCGGCCATGTGGTTTCTTTAATGCCATCCTTAATTAATTGTAGCGGCATCTTAGGCTCTAAATAGTTAATTGCTTTAATTGCCAGTACAGCATTTTTGATTTGATGTAATCCCTTTAAACTCAAGTGATATCGATGATACTCGTATTTAAACTCCACGGGATCTGGACAAATCAGATTAATGTGTTCATCGGTGATAAAGTGGACTTGACTACCGACCTTTTTCGTATAAGTTCTAAAAAGATCCTGCAATTCGTCTTGAACCGTCGTAATTAGTGTGACCCCGTGTTTGACAATCCCTAGTTTGTTTAAAGCGATTTCTTCTAACGTATTGCCTAAGGTGTTCATGTGATCATAACCGATGTTTGTGATTAATGCCAACTGACTCGATACGACATTCGTCGAATCAAGTAAACCACCAATACCAACTTCTAAAACAACATAATCAACTTTTTGATCTTTAAAGTATAAGAAACCAATGAGTGTGATCAGTTCAAAGAATGATAATCGTTCTTGATGTTCATCAAAAAACCGTTCATTAAAATCATAGATAAAATTGATGTATTGTAGCAAGTGAACATCATCAATCATTTCTAGATTAACGGATATACGTTCGTTGAATTTTACGATGTAAGGTGAGGTGTATCTACCTACCTTAAACTGTTTCATTAAGACTGTTGTCAAATAACTAGCAACCGAGCCTTTACCGTTTGTCCCTGCGATGTGTATGATTTTATAGCTATTTTGTGGGTTTCCTAAACTTAAACAAGCCAAGTGCATACGTGTCAAATCAGTTTTAGGTTTAAACTTGACTTGGGATTCTATCCATTGAATCGCTTCTTTAATATCTATGAATTTCATTTGTTAAGTCTCTTCAATAGTGCATCGTACTGTTGTTGATAATTGTCTCTTTTTTCCTGTTCACTCTTGACTTTGTCAGGATTGGCTCGTTTGATGAAGTTTTCATTAGATAACATCTTAACCACGCGTTCAAGCTCACTCTTTACGTGTTCTAACTCTTGTCTAAGTTTCTTTTCTTCATCTTCTTTAGAAATGATGTCACTTTTTAGAACATAAAGTTCATAATTACTGCCTGTAATTAAGATTGTTTCCTCAGTGATTTGTTGAGAAGTACCGATGGTTAACTCGCTTGTTTTCAAGAAGTATTCTAACATCGGTTTTTCATTAGCCAAATAACTAAGATTCGTTTTTATTTCGATTTGAAGTGGTTTAGATGGCGCAATGTTCATCTCTTGACGTAGATTTCTGGTTTTTGAGATTAAATCAAAAATTAGTTTTGTTTGATCAACAACACCATAGCTATGTATGCTATTAATTGTTGGCCAAGCAGAAATGACAATAGATTCTTCTTCAGTAAAAGCTTGATAAATTCGTTCAGTAACAAATGGCATAAATGGGTGCATTAATTTTAGAATGGCTTTTAAAACGTAAGCTAGTACCGCTTCAGTGTTTTCCTTATTTTCCGTTTTTAACTGTACTTTGGCAATCTCAACGTACCAAGAAGCAAATTCATCCCATGTAAAGTTGTACAGTGTGCGTGCGACTTCACCAAATTCGTATTTCTCATAATTTAAATCCGCGTCTGTTATCACTTGATCAAGGCGTTCTAAGATGTACTTATCGTAGAGTGATAATTTTTCTTCATCAATTTCTCTATTTGAATTTGAAACGTTCATCATAATAAAGCGCGCAATGTTCCAAAGCTTATTAATGAAATTCCAACTAGATTCTACTTTATCTGTTTCAAAACGCAGGTCTTGACCAGGAGCACTATTAGTTGATAAGAAATAACGTAATGCATCTGTGCCGTATTTTTCAGACATTTCGATTGGATCCACACCATTACCTAAAGATTTTGACATTTTTCTGCCTTGATTATCTCTAACTAAGCCATGAATCAACACGTCATGAAATGGGGATTGGTCTGTAAATTCAATACCTTGAAAGATCATACGTGTCACCCAAAATAAGATGATGTCATAACCAGTTACTAAGACATTGGTTGGGTAATATCTTTCTAAGTCAGCTGTTTTTTCTGGCCAACCAAGCGTAGAAAATGGCCATAATGCACTTGAAAACCAAGTATCTAAGACGTCTTCATCTTGAACATAGCCCTCTCCTGGACATTCGACTTGAACTTTAATCTCATCTTCTTTAAACCAAACCGGTATACGGTGTCCCCACCATAATTGTCGTGAAATACACCAATCTTCCATGTTTGCTAACCAATTTTGATAGACTTTTTCAAATCGCTTTGGCACAAACTCAGTCGTCGATTTTTCCATCGCCTGTTCAGCTAGCGGCTTCATTCTGATAAACCATTGTAAAGATAAGCGCGGTTCAACAACTACACCCGTACGTTCGGAGTGCCCGACGTTATGGATGTGGGTTTCTATTTTTTCGACTAATCCCAACGCTGTAAGATCAGCAACAAGATTTTTACGACACAAGAAACGTTCTTGATTTTGGTATTTACCTGCAAGTTCATTCATATGCCCATCTTCTGTCATACAAAGTGGCATTTCTAGGTTATGTCTTTTGCCAACTTCAAAGTCATTTGGGTCATGTGCTGGTGTTACTTTAACAACACCTGTACCAAAACTCATGTCTACATAATCATCTGTGATGACAGGGATTTCTGTTTTAGTTCCAGGGATAAATACTTTTTTACCAACAAATGCTTGATAACGTTCATCCTCAGGGTGAACCATGAGTGCTTGGTCAGCAAACATGGTTTCAGGTCTTGTTGTTGCGATGACTAAATGACCTGAATTATCGGTAAATGGGTATCTAAGATAAAACAAATTACCGTTTGTCTCAACAAATTCAACCTCGATGTTTGATAAGGCTGTTTTTGCTTCAACGTCCCAGTTAATGATTCGATTACCACGATAGATAAGTCCTTTATTATATAGGGTAATAAACACATGATTAACCGCATCATTTAATTTTTGATCTAAGGTGAAACGCTCTCTTGAGTAGTCGAGTGATAGCCCTAATACTTTCCACTGCTCTTTAATGAAGCTTGCGTACTCTTCTTTCCATGCCCAAGCTTGTTCTAAAAAGCCTTCACGACCGATTTCATAACGGTTTTTTCCCATTTGTTTAAGTCGTTCATCAACTTTTGCTTGAGTCGCAATACCAGCATGATCCATCCCAGGTAAAAATAAAGCATCAAACCCTTGCATACGTTTTCTTCTGATGATGATGTCTTGTAGCGTACCATCCCATGCGTGACCTAAGTGTAATTTACCGGTGACGTTTGGTGGTGGAATCACAATCGTAAATGGGACTTCTTTTTTTCCAGTCGCTTTAAAGTAGTCTTTTTCTAACCAATACTCATATAAACCTTTTTCGACTTCTTGATGGTCATATTTTGGATTTAATGTTGTTGCCATAGTAATAACTTCCTCTCATAATCTGATTTTAATAGTTCATAACACCTGGTTTCCCGTGTTAATTCGATGCCATATAACTTGATTATTTTTAGTTCATCGTTTGTGTAAGTAAATCCTAAACGCTCAATGACTCGTTGACTTCTCTCGTTGTATTTAAAGTGTTTGACAACAATCTTGTTAATCGATGAAAACTCAAACGCATGAACAATCAACGCTTTTGAGGCTTCCGTCACATAGCCATTGCCCCAATAAGCTTTATTTAAAACATATCCGAGTTCTTTGACACCAGGGTCATAGTCTCTTTTGTGAAGACCAAGCGTGCCAATCATTTTATTCTCACTTTTTAATACAATCGCATAGACGTCATTTTCTCGCATCATAAAGTCGATTACCCCGGTTGTTTCATCGATTGTTTTGTGAGGCGTCCAGCCAGCGTATGGACCAATTTCATCGTCTGTTGCGTATTCAAACATGTCTTTAGCGTCACTAATTGCTAGTGGTCTTAATAAAAGGCGTTCTGTGTTGATGTTTATCATATGTCTTTTCTCCTTTAAACGTAAAAAAAGCCCTTAGATTAAAATCTAAGGACGAATTATCGCGGTACCACCTTAATTCTGATTATAAAAAATCAGCTCTTCATTCGGCTTTAACGCAGCAAACGGAAAAACTTACTGATTGTTCAGCTTCTCAACTCAGTAGCTACCTTCAAAAAGGCTCATCAAACTTTTCACCAACCAGTTTGTCTCTTAAATGAGGTTCTTTTTTACTCCTCTACGTCTTCGTTTTATACATAATAACATAAATTTATCTCGTTGTAAATCGTTATTACTTCATCAGATACAAAATACCGATAGTGCCTTTGCCACAATGTGAGGAAATGACACAACCAGCCTGAGTTTCAATCAACTGCTTTGGTTGATAACGGCGGTTTACTTCTTCAATCATATACTGACTTGATTTTTCTGCAATTGAATGTGTGATCATCACATAGGTGTCATCAATTTCATCTTTTAAAGCCTCGTAATCGTCAAGCATGATGTCTAATGCGCGGGTCATTTTTCCCATTGCTTTTTTGTACACATCCATTGCGCCATCTTTGACTTGGATAATCGGCTTAACGAGTAACACACCACCCACAAGCATTGATAGCGTTGAACATCTGCCACCTTTATATAAATAATCTAGCGTCGGAATTGCAAATTGACTACGCACTTTTGGAACTAATAGTTCAACGGCTTCTTTAATTTCTTTTGGTGTCATCCCTTTATTAATCATGTCTGACGCTTTTAGAACGAGAAGACCAATCCCAGAAGACAAATTTTTCGAATCAATTACGGTGATTTTACCGTCATCAAAGCTATCTTTTGCAAGATTTGCAGAGTTGTAAGTACCCGATAATTTTGAACCTATTGAGATATAGATGACTTCATTTCCCTCTTCGATAAACGGTTCGAAAAATGAGATAAAATCACCGGGTGAGATGGCTGATGTTTTTGGTAATTTACCCGTTTGTTCTACTTTTTCATATAGCTCTTTTGTTGTTATATCAACGCCATCGCGATAAGTATTCTCATCGAAGGTCACGTATAGAGGTATAATTTTAATATTTCTTTGTTCAATTATTTCTTTGCTTAAGTCGCAAGTCGAATCGGCAACTAGTACGATTTTATTCATGCGTATCCTCCTCAAAAATTTGATAGATTTTATTGAATCCAAACTTCTTTTGACTAGAGGTTAAAATAAGTTTGAGTGTTGGATCATCAAAAAGGGTTCGAATGATTTTTTCGCCTTTTGCTCGTTCACTTTGATTCGCTTTATCTATTTTCGTCGCAACAACGTAAATATCTTTCTTAAAATGTCTTAAGTATTGATACATGATGATGTCATCTTTTGTTGGACCAACTTTAAAATCGATTAGTAAAAAAACAGCACTCAAGTTTTCTCTTTTGCTTAAGTATTCCTCTATCATCACACCAAATTCTTCGATTTGAGATTTCGATCGTCTTGCATACCCATAACCAGGGGCGTCAACTAAATAGAAATCGTCATTAATCAAAAAAAAGTTTAGCGTGACTGTTTTACCAGGTTCACCTGAGGTTCTTGCGAGATTTTTTCGGTTTAAGAGGCCATTAATTAATGAACTCTTGCCGACGTTACTCCTACCTAGCATTAAATATTCTCTTTTTAAGTCTTCTGGAAAATGCGACATGTTGGTGCCGCTTTTGATAAATTCAGAAGAATGAATTATAAACATAGTAATCACTCATTTCTTTTACAATTATATCAAATATTTACACAATATAAAAGCGTAAATCGATTATTTCGTTTTCATTATAAAAATGATTCTAAAAAAACACATCGATTGGCATCGACGTGTCTTAATACTATTTAATTGCAATCTCAAATACTTCTAACACATTTGAAACAGGAATGATAGATAATGCATTTTTCACTTCCGTTGGTATTTCTTCAATGTCTTTTTCATTTTCTTTAGGGATAATGATTGTTTGTAATCCACTTCTGTGTGCAGCAATTGATTTCTCTCTTAACCCACCAATTGGTAAAACGTAGCCTCTTAGCGTCATTTCACCCGTCATACCAACTTCTTTTTTCACTTTTTTACCTGTGATTGCTGATAATAAAGCCGTCGTAATGGTAATACCCGCACTTGGACCATCTTTTGGTGTTGCACCTTCAGGCACGTGAACGTGGATGTCATTTTCTTGAAAGAATGTAGGGTTAATTTCGAATTTGTCTGCATTAGCCTTTAAATAACTGAGTGCCGTAATCGCACTTTCTTTCATTACATCGCCTAGCTTACCAGTTAAGGATAAGTTGCCTTTGCCTTTATAGAACGTGACTTCAATTGATAATGTATCGCCGCCAAATTGAGTGTAGGCTAGCCCTGTGGCAACACCAACTTGATCTTTTTGATCGGCAAGGTTGTGCATGAAGCGAGGTTTACCTAAATAATGCTCAATGTTATCGATCGTAACGGCAATGGATTCTTTTTTATCCATTAATATTTCTTTGATGCCTTTACGAATTAACGTACCAATAAATCGGTTTAATTCACGAACCCCAGCTTCCCTGGTGTAACGTTGAATGATGTAATAAATAGATTCATCAGTGACACTAAACTCTTTATCTGAGACACCATGTGCTTTTAGTTGTTTTGGAATTAAGTGATTAATTGCGATGTTAAATTTTTCGAATTCAGTATAGCTACTTAATTCAACAATTTCCATACGATCTCTTAATGGTGCAGGAATGTTTCCTAGATAGTTTGCTGTTGTGATAAACATCACTTGAGATAAATCATAAGGTTCTTCAAGATAGTGATCACTAAACTTAGCGTTTTGTTCCGGGTCTAATACTTCAAGCATTGCCGAAGCAGGATCGCCTTTGTAGTCAGACGCCATTTTATCGATTTCATCAAGTAAGAAGACTGGGTTGACAGTACCAGCGTCTTTCATTCCTTTTAAAATACGACCAGGAAGTGCGCCGATGTAAGTTCTTCTGTGTCCTCTAATCTCTGATTCGTCTCTGACACCACCTAAGGATTGTTTAACAAACTTACGTCCAAGCGCATCAGCGATTGAAATTGCAAGTGATGTTTTACCAACCCCAGGAGGACCGACCAAACACAAAATCGTTTGTGGGTTTTTTCTCGTTTTGATTTTAACCGCTAGGTACTCAATGATACGGTCTTTTACGCTTGTTAATCCATAATGATTTTTGTCAAGATTTTTTTGAACCTTATTTAAATCATTTGAATCTCTACTTGATTTTTTCCATGGCAAAGCAACAAGAAAATCGAGGTAGGTTTTGATAATACCAGATTCAGCCATTGCCGGTGGTGTTGAGCTATAACGTTGAAGTTCTTGAAGTGCTTTTTCCTCAATATC
>WARP01000425.1_pt1 | contig 26249 bp, 23 predicted proteins | sample 4769151 | NCBI WGS metagenome assembly WARP01 (sample SAMN08893023, study PRJNA449175) | gut metagenome | isolation source: rumen sample fed with dry roughage | host: cow | place: India: Nagpur | collected 2016
ACCAGCAAGTTGAACCCCTGGAGTTTGACTGAACGAAAAACAATGGCCCATACATTACCAATCACCCGGGCAAAACGGTTGCGCAGTTTCTGCCCTTCAATCGCTTCACCCTTATAAAAAGCAATGCTTTCGGCATATTCACGCACACGCACCAGTGAATACCGGTAATCCGCATTAAAACGCTCATCAAGAAAGCTCAGGCGAATAAGCGGACGCCCGATCTTGAAGGCAAAGACCGTGGCAATCAGGATATAAATAAACAGGGCAAAGACCATCCCTTTTGACAGGGTGAATCCCAAAACGGTTAAATCGCCGGACAGCCCCCAAAGAATAATGGTAAAGGCAACGGCTGAAACCAGGGAGCTGACCAGACCCAGCAGAAGCGTCAGGGACGTCGTCACAAAACTGGACACGTCCTGCTGGATACGCTGATCGGGGTTATCGGCTGGAGTTTCAAGATAGTGAGAGCGATAATAGCTGCTTTTTTCCAGCCATTGCGAAAGCAGGGATTCATTCAGGGACTCACGCCACCTGATAGTGAAGCTCTGTTGCAAATAATAAGACACCAGCACCCGGGAGATATGGATCGCAGCCAGTATGGCAAACACCCCCATCTGGATCCAGAATCCGTCTTCATTCAGTTCTTGCAACGCGGTATACATCGTGTTGTACCAGTTCGAGAACAGCACGCTGACCCGCACGCCGAACAGGCTTAAAAACAGGATCACCCCAAATGTCAGTAAAGGACGCAGGCTGTTTCTGGGATTGAAGTAATCACCGGCCAACAGCCAGAACTGTCCCGCCCATTTGGTTGTTTTAACCAGAATAAAACCCACCAGTCCCAGCATGACTGATGAAATTACCAAAGCCTGCAAGATCCAAAGCGCGCTGTCTTGTAATTCTTGGCCCCAATTCATTGATACTCCTTATCATTTTTTATCATGGGCAAATAGAGTCTGCCATCGGCAATAAAGTTCATCACTTTACCTGAAGTAGGCATTAAATAGTAGTTAAAAAAATAACGCCTATTCAAACGCCAACTATTTTAATCGGCGCCAGCTTCTGTTTCGCTTATAGCCGTTAAGCATATAAATATCAATTTTTTTTCGTTCTGATTTTATGCCGCTGTCTCTACACTTGCATTAACACGACATTAAGCCATGCCTCACACTGCATAAAACAGAAGGATTGATATGACCTACGGATTAAAAAAAACGAAATTGACCGCCCTTGCCATTATGTTGGGACTAAGTTCTGCTTATGCGTGCGCGAAAGATATAACGCTGCTTAATGTCTCTTATGACCCAACCCGTGAGTTATATCAGGAACTGGATAATATTTTTGCCAAACAATGGACAGAAAAAACCGGTGATACCCTGACGATCAAGCAATCCCATGGCGGTTCAGGTTCACAGGCCCGTTCTGTTGCCAACGGACTGGACGCAGACGTGGTGACCCTTGCCCTGGCAATTGATATCGATGCGATTGCCAAAACCGGCAATCGTCTTAATCCCAACTGGGAAAAGAACTTTGCCCATAACAGCACCCCCTTTACCTCTACCATTGTTTTCCTGGTTCGCAAAGGCAACCCGAAAAACATTAAGGACTGGGGTGATCTGGCCCAGCCCGGCGTGCAGGTCATTACGCCCAATCCCAAAACATCAGGAGGTGCACGCTGGAACTACCTGGCAGCCTGGTCATGGGCTTTGCGCCAGCCTGGTGCCACAGAAGAAACCGCCAAAGACTATCTGAACAAACTGTATTCAAATGTACCCGTTCTTGATTCCGGTGCACGGGGTTCAACCCTGACATTTGTACAGCGCCAGATTGGGGATGTTTTACTGGCCTGGGAAAACGAAGCGTTTCTGGCCCAGAAAGAACTGGGCGCCGGCCAGTTTGATATTGTAGTGCCCAGCCTGTCGATTTTGGCTGAGCCACCCGTAGCCCTGGTGGATTCGGTGGTGGACAAACGGGGTACCCGTGAAGTGGCAACCGCTTACCTGAACTTCCTTTATACCCCAGAGGCCCAAAAGGTGGGAATTAAACATTTTTATCGTCCAACCGATAAATCCCTGGAAGAAGAAGCCGCCAAACAGTTTCCAAAACTGGAAACCGTATCCATCAAGGAGCTGGGTGGCTGGGATGCGGTCAATAACAAGCATTTTGCCGATAACGCCATATTTGACCAGATTTACACCAAAAAATAAGCACCGCTTAGATTGAGTTTAGATGAATATTTTACAAAAACAATATTCGGTACTACCCGGTTTTGGTCTGACGTTTGGCATTTCTTTATTATGGTTATGCCTGATTGTTCTGATTCCCTTCGCGGTTCTTTTTGGGCAGGCCGGGCAACTTGGCTTGGGCAATTTTCTGGAAGTCGTGGGTTCTGAACGAGTGCTTCATGCCCTGAAAATCACCTTTGGCACCTCACTGGCCGCCGTACTGGTTAATCTGGTATTTGGACTGATTACCGCCTGGGTACTGGTTCGTTATACATTCCCGGGCAAAAAAATTGTGGATGCCTTTATTGACCTGCCGTTTGCCCTGCCCACGGCAGTTGCCGGTATTGCGCTTACCACCCTTTACGCCCCCAATGGCCTGATTGGCCAGGTTTTGCAAAAATTTGATATCAAAGTGGTCTTTACGCCCGCTGGTATTACGGTGGCACTTATTTTTATCAGCCTGCCTTTTATTGTGCGTACCGTACAACCCGTGCTGGAAGACCTTGAGGTTGAACTGGAGGATGCCGCGACCTGCCTGGGGGCCAGCCGCTGGCAGATTTTCAGCAAAGTAATTTTTCCGGCCATTACACCTGCCCTGCTGACCGGGGCTGCCATGGCATTTGCCCGAGCAGCAGGTGAATACGGTTCGGTGATTTTTATTGCCGGCAATATTCCCATGGTATCTGAAATTGCCCCTTTACTGATTACCGCCAAACTTGAACAGTTTGACTACAACGGGGCAACCGCGATTGCCGTTACCATGCTTCTTATTTCCTTTCTTGTCCTGCTTCTGATTAACCTCATCCAGCGCTGGAGCAACCGCCGTTATGGCATGAATTAAAGAAAACCATGAGCCACTCCTCTACGCCCGATTTCCGGACAGAACAGCCCTTGACGCGATGGATATTAACCACCATCGCGCTGGCTTTTGTCTTCATATTTATTGCACTGCCCCTTTTCCTGATTTTCAGCGAAGCCATTTCCAAAGGATTTGAATTTTACCTGACGACGATCCAGCATAGTGATGCGATGGCCGCCATCTCATTAACATTGCTCACTGCCGCCATTGCCGTCCCCCTGAATGTGGTTTTTGGGGCCTGTGCGGCATGGGCGATTGCCCACTTCAACTTCCGTGGCAAAAGCTTTTTAATTACCCTCATCGACTTGCCTTTCTCGGTCTCACCGGTCGTGGCCGGTCTCATGTACCTGTTACTGTTTGGCAGCCAATCCACCCTGGGTACCTGGCTGATTGAGCATGATTTTAAAATAATTTTTGCCGTCCCCGGTATTGTGATTGCCACCACATTTGTGACCTTTCCCTTTGTGGCCCGTGAACTGATTCCCTTAATGCAGGCACAGGGCTCGGACGAGGAACATGCGGCCATGGTATTGGGCGCCAACGGTTTACAGGCTTTTCTGAAAGTCACCCTTCCCAAGATCAAGTGGGGACTGCTGTATGGCGTTATTTTGACCAATGCCCGTGCCATGGGTGAATTTGGTGCCGTCAGTGTTATTTCCGGTCATATTCGCGGTGCCACCAATACCATCCCACTTCATGTCGAGATTCTTTATAATGAGTTCAATATTGCCGGGGCATTTGTATGTGCTTCCGTGCTGGCATTGCTGGCTATTGCCACCTTGGTCACCAAAACAATTATCGAGTGGCGACAAAACACACTGGTCGCGCGCTCCCTGGCACGCACAAAGTCTGCCAAAACCGCATTTGCCATGCCTGCCCGGCAGGTTGCAACCGCATCATAAACAGGAATTATCGTGAGTATAGAAGTTCAAAACATCTCAAAGAAGTTTGCCGGGTTTACGGCGCTTGACAACATCAACCTGGACATCCACAGCGGAGAATTGCTTGCCCTGCTGGGCCCTTCAGGCTGCGGCAAAACCACCTTGCTGCGTATTATTGCCGGTCTTGAAAAGGCCGATTCGGGCAAAATCATTTTTAACGGGCAAGACAGCACCGATACCCATGTATCCAAACGCCAGATCGGTTTTGTTTTCCAGCATTATGCCCTGTTCCGGCACATGACCGTGTTCGACAACATCGCCTTTGGCCTGAATGTCAAACCACGCAAAGATCGTCCTTCCCAGGAAGCCATCCGGGAAAAAGTCATGGCTTTACTGAAAATGGTACAACTGGACTGGCTGGCCAATGCCTACCCGTCACAATTGTCTGGCGGCCAGCGCCAGCGGATTGCCCTGGCCCGTTCTTTGGCGGTGGAACCACAGGTACTATTGCTGGATGAGCCCTTTGGTGCCCTGGATGCCAAGGTACGCAAAGACCTGCGCCGCTGGCTGCGCCAGCTTCATGATGATATCAACCTAACCAGTATTTTCGTGACCCATGACCAGGAAGAAGCCCTGGAGGTATCTGACCGTGTGGTGGTGATGAACCACGGCAAAATTGAACAGGTTGGCAGCCCCGATGAAATCTATGACACCCCGGCCAGCCCGTTTGTGACCCAGTTCCTGGGCGATGTCAACCTTTTCCATGGCAGAATCCACGACAAGCATTTCACCAGCGGAGACTTCCGCCATGAAATCAGCCAGCACAGCGCACACTTTACCGGTACCGAAGCCATTGCCTACATCCGCCCTCATGACATTGAAATCAGCCTTGATGCTGCCAATGCCCTGGGCCACGGCCAAATAGAACATATCCATTCCATTGGACCGATTGTCCGGGTTGAAATCGCCCGCGACGGCCAGGATGAGAATATTGAAGTGGTGCTAACCAAAGAACGCTTCCGCACACTGGGCCTCATGCCAGGCGATAATGTGTATGTGAAAGCCAGAAAAGTGGCCGTGTTTGATCCTGCCAGTGTTTGAGTGGTTCAGGTTTTAGCTGCCTAATTTTTAACTGTCCAACATTTTGGAGCCACTTCACCGGAGCGAAGAGTTTGAACGATTCCGGTTCCCACGCTAGAGCATGGGAACCAGTAAACGAGCAGAAAAAATGCGGAATCATTATTCAGGTGCAGCGACTTCGGCCCGCAGGGGCGTCGGAGCAAAGCTGAATAATGATTCCGCTTCTATAGAAAAAACCAGGTAGACATATGCATTCCCAGGCTACTAACCCGGGAACACCCTCAATCAATTAATAATACCCGCCGCCACCGTATTATTGCTGGCTTCATCAATCAAAATGAACGAACCCGTTATCTGGTTTTGTGCGTAAGCATCCACCACCAGCGGTTTTTGCAAAGACAAACCCACCTTGCCAATATCATTCAATGCCAGCTGGTCTTTATCTGCCGTGTCCAGCAGGGTTTGTACATCCAGCACATGATGGATCTGGTTGACACGCACCGGCACGGTGGCTGAGGTATGTTTCAGCAGATACTTTCTTTTCAGGTTCAAGGGGAATTCATCAAACCAGCAGATATTGGCAGACAGCGTATTGCTAGAATCAACCTCGGCCTGTGCATCCACCAGCATGTCGCCACGGGAAATATCAATATCCACATCAAGGCGGATGGTAACCGTACCATCTTTCAATGCCTGTTGCACGTTACCGTCGGGGGTGATAATTTCTGTGACAGTTGCTGTCTGGTTGGCGGGCAATACCCTGATCTGCTGGCCCACATACACGCTGCCCTGGGCCACCTTGCCCATATAACCTCTGAAGTCATCCGCCTGTGAGCCATCCTGGCGAATCACCAGTTGCACCGGCAGGCGCAGGGCCTCAGGCGTATTCAGCTCATCTTCCTCCCCATTATCCAGCGACTCCAGAATAGATAACAATGGCTCACCATCATACCAAGGGGTTTGCGCGCTCTTGAAAACGATATTGTCGCCCCCCAGGGCCGATACGGGAATGAAGTGAATCTGGCTTGCATCCAGCCCAAGCTGCTGAGCCAATGCCAGATAAGCGGTTTTTACCTGATTGAAGCGCCCTTCATCAAACCCCACCAAGTCCATTTTATTGACTGCCACCAATACGTGACGGATACCCAGCAATTTGATCAAGGCAGTATGACGCTTGGTTTGCGCCAGCAATTCAAACTCACCATTTTCTTTAATGGCCCGCACAATATCAATTAACACAATCGCGGCATCGGCGGTAGAAGCGCCTGTCACCATATTACGGGTGTACTGTTCATGCCCAGGGGTATCCGCAATAATGAACTTGCGGTTTGCTGTTGAAAAATAACGGTAAGCGACGTCAATCGTAATGCCCTGCTCACGTTCAGCCTCCAGGCCGTCAGTCAGCAAAGAAAAATCAATCTGTTCGCCGGCTGTTCTTTTATGGCGGGCTTTCTGGATCGCTTGCAACTGGTCTGTCAGTACCGATTTGCTGTCATATAACAAACGGCCAATCAGTGTGCTTTTACCATCATCCACCGAGCCAGCGGTAATAAAACGCAACAAGCCCCGGGTATTTGTTCTTTCTGTCATATCTTTCTCACTATCCAATCTTTATCAGAAGTAGCCTTCTTTTTTGCGTTTTTCCATTGACGCTTCACTGGTCTGGTCATCCATGCGAGTGGCACCGCGCTCGGTAATTTCCGTAATCGCGGTTTCCTCGATAATGGCTTGCGGTGAAGCCGCTGTACTTAAGACCGGGCAGGTGCAACTGATATCGCCCACGGTACGGAAGCGTACGGTCAGCACTTCGCTTTGCTCATCGTCTTTTTTAGGCGTTAAGGACGTTACCGGCACCAGCAAATTATTACGACGCACCACTTCACGCTCATGGGCATAGTAAATGGAAGGCAGGCTCAAGTTTTCCTGTTCAATGTATTGCCAGATATCCAGCTCGGTCCAGTTTGAAATCGGGAAAACGCGGATTTGCTCACCGGGATGAATCCGGGCGTTATACAAGTCCCACAACTCAGGGCGCTGGTTCTTCGGATCCCACTGACCAAACTCGTCACGGAAAGAAAAAATACGCTCTTTGGCACGCGCTTTTTCTTCATCGCGGCGGGCACCCCCCATCAAGGCATCAAAGCCGTTTTCCTCCACGGTTTCCAGCAAGGTCACGGCCTGTGCGGCATTACGCGAATCATTCTCACGGCGCAAGCGTACGGTACCCTTGCGAATGGAGTCTTCCACATGCCCCACCACCAGGTTCAAACCATATTTTTTAACCAGCTCATCGCGAAAGGCGATCACTTCAGGGTAATTATGTCCGGTATCAATATGCACCAGCGGGAATGGCAGGTTCAGCTTGCGATTTCCCAGCCGGAATGCCTTCATGGCCAGATGCAACAAGACCACGGAATCCTTACCGCCCGAAAACAGCAAAGCCGGTGAACGGCACTCGGCCACCACCTCACGAATAATATAAATCGATTCGGTTTCCAGCCGTTTCAGATGTTCGGTATGCAATTGTGCTTTCTCAAAATGCACGGTCTCAGTTATGCTATTCATTACTCATCCTGGTGTTCTTAAAATTTCCATGGTTACTGCTTACGCTGTGGGGGCCGGGCTGACGTGCAGGCCACATTCCTTGCTGTCCCGCGATTCCCACCACCAGCGTCCGGCACGAGGGTCTTCACCGGCACGAACCGCCTTGGTACAGGGTTCACAGCCAATACTCGGGTAACCCTTGTCGTGCAACACATTAACCGGCAAATCGTAAAAATCGACATAAGCCCAAAGCTCTGCCTCTGTCCAGTCAAACAAGGGGTTATATTTAAGGATATTTCTGGCCGTATCCTGCTCTTGCAAAGCAAGCTCAGTGCGAGTTACCGATTGCTCACGGCGTTGTCCCGTAATCCAGGCATCAGCCTGTGCCAGTGCCTGGTCAAGCGGAACGATTTTTCTTATCTGACAGCATTTTTTACGGGCTTCAAGACTATCGTAAAACCCGTTAAGGCCATAAGTATTCACATATTCGGCCAGCGCCCCGGTTTCAGGACGGTACAGTTTGATTTCATAGCCATAACGCTGTTTTACCTGCTCAAGCAAAGCCAGGGTTTCCTGGTGCAGACGTCCGGTTTCCAGCGTAAAAATATCAATGCCCTGATTCACGGTATTTTTCAGGTCTGTCAAAATAATATCGGCCAACACTTGGTCTTCTGCCGATAAACTGGAAGCCAACCTCACGCGGGAATGACTGCCGGCAATGAAACGAAGCCGCTCTGTCAGCACCGCCCTTTTATCCTGTAATAATGTAGCGCTGACACGACCTTTGGGGGGTGACCATAACAGGGGCTGCTCAAACCCTCCTGCAAAATCACTGACTGTTTGTAAAGACATGGTTAACCTAAATTTAAAAACCAAACCTTTTGCATATTGCAATTTATATTCTGGTTCGGTATAACAAATCAGGTTTTTATAATATAGAGTTAGCGCTCGAACGCAAACTAACTAATACTTCTTTGCATATTCAAACAGGCTATATCCATGGCATTTTCATGAAGCCTGAAATAATCAGGCCAAAATCAAATAAAAGAATAGACTAACGTGATGCCAGGATCATTCTGGCTCCTTTTTCGGCAATCATCATGACAGGTGCATTGGTATTGCCCGATGTAATCCGGGGCATGATAGAGGCATCAATCACCCTCAATCCGCTCAGACCCTTAACCCTGAGTTCCGGATCCACCACGGCTTTATCATCGACCCCCATACGACATGTTCCTACCGGATGAAAAATGGTGGTGCCAATTTCACTGGCAGCCCTGACCAGATCTTCTTCTGTTTGATAGATGGTGCCCGGTTTATATTCGATGGGATCATATTTTGCCAGAGCATCCTGAAACACTATTCTTCGGGTCAGTTTCAGACTATGCACGGCGATCCGTATATCTTCATCGGTACTTAAGTAGTTGCATATGATATCGGGCTTGTCGTGACAGGCAGGCGAAACGATATTCACCTCACCCCGGCTGGTAGGCCTTAAATTGCACACCGAAGCCGTAAAGGCAGAAAAAGTATGCAAAGGCTCGCCAAACTTTTCCAGGGACAGGGGTTGCACATGGTATTCAAGATTGGCACTGCCCAGCTCATCAGAGGAGCGGGCAAAAACCCCCAATTGGGAAGGCGCCATGGTTAAAGGCCCCTTGCGGAACAAAGCATATTGCAGGCCCATCCAGGCCTTTTGCAGGGGGGATTGCATCATTTTATTCAGCGTCTTTACCCCAGACACTTTATAAATCATGCGCAATTGCAAATGGTCCTGAAGGTTTTTACCAACCCCCGGAGCATGATGCACGACCGGAATCTGCAGTTTATTCAGGTAAGAAGCAGGGCCAACCCCCGAGCGTTGCAATATTTGCACTGAACCAATGGCACCGGCTGACAAGACCAGTTCTGCCGCTGCGTTGGCCTGATACAGTTTGCCATTAATATAATACTGAATACCCCGTGCCCGCTTACCCTCAAAGACGATACGATCACAGATGGCATGCGTAAGAACCGTCAGGTTTTTCCGCGACTTGACCGGATGCAGAAAAGCCTTTGCCGCACTGAAACGCAAGCCCTTTTTTTGGGTCACCTCAAAATAAGCACTTCCTTCATTATCACCACGGTTGAAATCATCAAGGGGTGGAATTCCGGCTTGTGCCGCTGCAGCCCTGAATGCATCCAGAATATCCCAACGCAGGCGCTGGTTCTCCACCCGCAATTCCCCATTGGCACCATGCCAGTCATTATTACCTAAATGATGGTTTTCAAAATTCCTGAACAAGGGTAGAACATCATCCCAGGCCCAACCAGTGTTACCCAAACTGGCCCAGTGATCGTAATCCTGTTTTTGTCCACGCATGTAAATCATGCCATTAATGGCGGAACTGCCACCCAGCACCTTACCCCTTGGGTAGGCAATGCTACGGTCATGCAATCCGGCATCTGCCCTTGTACTAAAGCACCAGTCGGCCCGTGGATTGCCGATACAATACAAATATCCCACCGGAATATGCAGCCAATGCCAAGAATCAGGCCCACCGGCTTCAATTAACAAAACCCTGTTATCCGGATTTGCTGACAAGCGGTTCGCAAGCAGGCAGCCGGCCGATCCGGCGCCCACAATGATGTAATCGAACTCTCCTAATAAAACCGGTTTCTGGTCTTGCATATCCGCCTCTTAAACACTGAATTTGTTCCTCCAAGGAAGCATAATCAGCATAGAAGTTTGCATTTTTTGACACAAGCAGGGCAAACACCTATCAGGACAGAGCAGAAAGTTTACGATGAAAAAACCTGATTGCGGATTTCACCCCGTACAAACGAATTAATGTTATTTATCAATTGGTCAGCCAATGCCTGGATCGCCTCTTCACTGGCCCATGCCACATGTGGCGTCAAAATAAAATTGGGATAATCCATCAGTGCCATAAACGGATGTGAATCCGGCATGGGTTCTGTCGTTACCACATCAAATGCCGCACCACCAATTTTTTTGCCTTTAATGGCTCGTACCAACGCCTCCTCATCTACCAGACCTCCTCTTGCCGTATTCACCAGCAAAGCCGAGGATTTCATTTTATTGAACTCAGGGTCGGATATCATATTCCGGGTCTCTGCAGTCAATGGCAGGTGCAAGCTCAAAATGTCTGCTGTTTCAAGTACTTCATCAAACGGGCGATAATTTTCATCGCGCGGAACCTGTCCTTTACGCGAGGCAAAAATGGTTTTCATGCCCAGGCCCCTGGCAAGATTGGCCAATGATGATCCCAAGGCCCCTGAACCAAAAATACCCAAGGTGCTATTGGCCAAGTCTTTGATCGGATAATCAAAATAGCAAAACTGCCCGCTTTGCTGCCATCGCCCTGCCTTAACGGAAGCATGATAAGGAATAATGCTTCTGCGCAGGGCAAAAATAAGGGCCAGCACATGTTCCGGTACGCTATTCACCGCATAATTACGGATATTGCTAACCACACACCCCTTGGTTTCACAAGCTTTCAGATCAACCACATTCGTGCCGGTTGCTGAAATGGCGATCAGTTTAAGCGAGGTTGCACCAGCCAGGCTTTTATCATCAATAAGGACCTTGTTAGTGATCACGATATCGGCGGTTTCAATGCGTTCAGCCACCAGATGCACCGGCGTATTGTCATGCATCTCTACCGTGCAATCAAAGGTAAAAGGCTTTAACTGGATGAATGCCGGAATGGTGGCGCGATCCAAAAAAACAATATGAGGAACATGGCTCATGAGAATAATCCGCAACGGTAAAAACGTTCACTATATCACCCACCTTAATTGGCTAAAATAGGGTCAATAGTGCGACACGTCACTCGCTACGTGCAAAGGGTTGTCTCCTTTTAAATCAAAGACTTAGGTAGCTAGCCTAGAACAAGAAGCATTTAAAGAAGTACTTAATATTAGGCGTATGCCGATTTTTGATAACGTTATTGCGATCTATTTTGATCAAAATAATGGGCAACTTCAGGCCAAAAACCTGTTTTTTGTTGTTTATTTGATACAAAATATCCCCTTGGGGATAATGTCGATAAATAATATTTATTTATCGGTCAATTAGTCTCGATTAAGTATATTAATCGATGCTTACTCTTGTATACCAGTCAGTCTTTTTAGATCTGACACGGTAGCGATGAACTCGACCGTCTCAAACATACGGCTAAGAGTTATCCTTATTTAGCATATAAAGGCGAGTAGCCTTTTTCATCAATGTTTTACGTTCTCGATGGCCAAAAGCCAAGTGAGAGAATGTAAAACTTATCTTACAACAGATAATCAGCCTATCCATGCATGCACATTTGGTAACGAATGTGTGTGAAGCCATGGTGACAATGTACCCCCAATTTTGGCATCAGAGACGGTGACGTCTTCTGATGGAGTCTTCAAGTGTCAATGAGGATGAGGGGCTAGGCAAGGTGCCACGCGCAACTCATGTGAATCGCTGTTAAACCTCGTTACTATTGAATGGCTGAAGACACTATGGGCCATAACCAAAATGGTATGTAGACGGTTGTTCTCGTTATTGATGAGAACACGTTGTCGGAAATCTACCGGGGAAGAAGTGAGCGCTAAAGCACTATTATTATGGTGAAAAAGGAACGTGGTAAGCCCGTAGTTTCGCCATCCTTGCGGTTTGAGGATGGCAGGCAAGGCGCAAGCTGAGTTGTTGAAACTGCGGGTATGGGATTCTCGAAAAAGCAAACGGCATCTTGTAATGAGATACATAGGGGAAACACGTAACCCACCGGAAACGGGGCCTACTTCGAGATGGTGAAACATCACCAACGTTCTGTTAATCTTTAATTAATCACCCACTGGGAAAAACAAATCCCAATGGGACACCTGTTTTTCTCTTTGGGTATTTATTTACTTAGGAGAAAAGCATGGAATTAATTCAAGCTTCCAGTAATCTTGAATCTGCATTCTCCAGCAAACCGGAGGACTGGCACAGCATCAACTGGGTTCGAGTCAACCGGAATGTCAAGGAAATGCAGATCAAATTGGTGAAATTTTGTCGGGAAGGTGATTGGCGCACAGTGAAAGCCATGCAACGATCACTAACCCGCTCGTTTAGTGGCAGATGTCTTGCTGTTCGACGAGTCACAGAGAACCAGGGTAAAAACACGGCGGGAGTCGATGGCGAACTTTGGAAAACACCTGAATTGAAATGGCTTGCCATTTCAAGGTTAAAGCAACATGGATACAGACCTAAACCCTTGCGGAGGGTCTATATTCCGAAGTCAAACGGGAAGAAACGCCCGCTTGGCATACCAACCATGCTGGATCGCGCAATGCAGGCATTGCACTTGATGGCATTGGAACCTATCGCTGAAGCCAAGGCTGATCCTGACTCGTACGGGTTCAGGCAAGGCCGTAGTACGGCCGATGCGATGGGGCAGTTATTCGTTTCCTTATCTAATAAGCATAGCGCTAATTGGGTACTGGATGCGGATATCAAAGGTTGTTTTGACAACATCAGGCATGACTGGTTAATTGATAATGTTCCCATGAACAAATCAATTCTTCAGAAATGGCTGAAATCAGGTGTTGTTTTTAACGGCCGGTTTGCTAACACAGAAGCCGGTACACCACAGGGCGGGATCATATCCCCAACCCTAGCCAATCTGACTTTGGACGGACTGGAAACCGGACTGAAAAATCACCTCGGTGAATTGTTCGGCAAAACCAGATCGTTAAAGCTAAAAGTAAATATTGTCAGATATGCGGATGACTTTGTGATCACCAGTGAATCGAAAGACTTACTGGAAACCACAGTTTTGCCGTGGATCATGCAATTTCTCTCACAAAGAGGACTTGAGCTATCCATGGAAAAGACACGCATCACGCACATTGACGATGGATTTGACTTTCTAGGATGGAATTTCCGTAAATATGCCGGAAAAATGTTCATCAAGCCAAGTAAGAAAAATGCACAGGCATTTTATAAAAAGCTCAAAGAAGTGGTCAAATCCAATATGGCGGTCAAGCAGGAAGTCTTAATTTACCTGCTAAACCCTATCTTGAAAGGCTGGGCTAATTATCATAGTCCTGTGGTCGCCAAACAGACGTATTCACGGCTGGATAACCTGTTATGGTATTGTTTATGGCGGTGGGCAAAACGAAGACATCCTAATAAACCGAAAATATGGGTTCGTGCGAAGTATTGGCACAGACTTAATGATCGGGAGATGTTTTCAGCCCCAGTCGAACAAGCTGACGGCAAAACCAGTTATTTGTCCTTGTACAAATTAGCGGATACGGTCATTAAAAGGCATGTAAAAATCAAGGGGGAATATAACCCTTTTGATCCTGAATGGGAAAGCTATGGAGAGAAACGCAGGAATATGCGTTTGATGAACAACATCAAACACATCAGAAAGCAGGTCAATCTATGGCATGAACAGGACGGGTTATGTGCCCTGTGCCGATTGCCACTGACGGAGGAATCCGGCTGGCATATGCACCATATTATTCAACGGGTCGCAGGCGGTGCGGACACGATGGATAATCTGGTGTTATTACACCCTAATTGCCATGCACAAGTGCATAGCAAAGGTTTATTTGTGGGCAAAGTGGTATAACACAGTGTGTTATATTTAGTTTTGCTTGAGCCGTATGCGGTGAAAGTCGCACGTACGGTTCTTAGGGGGGAATGGGTCAGTAATGGCCTGTTTCTACCCTCCCTAACCGTTATCAATTATCATTGTTTTTATGTCAAACCCCCTTCCCCTTCGTGAAAGTGCGCTGCAGGCACTTATCGTTTCGGATCCCGATGAAAAGATTGCCGCTGTACAGCAAATCGATTTCGAGGCGCCTATCCATACGCAGGAAATAACACCACCTAGCCAAACCATTCCTGGCCGGCCCTTGCTGCCCGAACTGGTCCCCCCACAAAAAGTCACCTACCGTTCCATTAACAGTGAGCAGGGAAAAGCCGCGCTTATTCACTCGATTGCGCATATAGAATTTAATGCCATTAATCTGGCCCTGGACATTATCTGGCGCTTTGCCCATTTGCCTGAAGATTTTTATCGGGACTGGCTACGTGTTGCCAAAGAAGAAGCCTATCATTTCTCTCTGGTACGGGCACATTTACACAGTATGGGTCATGAATACGGTGATTTCACAGCCCATAATGGCTTGTGGGAAATATGTGAAAAAACCGGCAACGACCTTCTTGCCCGGATTGCCCTGGTTCCCAGAACACTCGAGGCACGCGGCCTGGACGTTTCCCCGGTCATTCAGAACAAGCTGGCCAGCGTTAATGACCACGAAGGCGTCAGAATCCTCGGCATCATTTTGCATGATGAGGTTGGTCATGTAGAATTAGGCAACAAATGGTATCTTTATTTGTGCCAGCAAATGAATAAAGACCCCATTGCTACTTATGCCGACATGGTACACACTTACCGTGTGGCAAAACCCAAAGGTCCCCTTAACATCAAGGCCAGAAAACAGGCAGGCTTTACTGACGAAGAGCTGGCATGGCTCAGTTCGGTTTAATCGTTTCATAAAAACAGGAACAATAATGGAAATACTTATTTTAGGTGCGGGTGTAATTGGCCTGACAACGGCATACTACCTTACAGAGCAAGGTCATAAAGTAAGTATTCTGGACAAAAATCCTGATGTTGGCCTTGAAACCAGCTATGCCAACGGAGCACAGCTTTCTTACAGTTATGTTGCCCCGCTAGCCGGTCCTGGCGTTATTGGAAAAGTACCCAAGTGGCTACTTGATCCCGATTCTCCCCTGCGTTTTCGGCCCAGCCTTGACCCGGCCGATATCTGCTGGAATCTTCGTTTCATGAAAGCCTGCAATGCCAGCCAAAGCGACAAAACAACCCGTGAACTGCTGCAACTGTCTTTCCTTAGCCGCGACTTGCTCCATCACTTACTAGATACCGAAAAACTGGATATAGACTTCCAGGCTTCCGGAAAAATGGTTTTGCACCGTAGCACAGCCTCTTTCAACAGCGCCGTTCAACTGCTTGATTTCCAGCGCCAGCTCGGATGCGAACAGTTTGCCCTGAACACGGATGAATGCATTACCAAAGAACCAGCACTGGCACCGCTAAAAAACCAGATAACCGGCGGTATTTATACCCCCAGTGAAGAAGCGGCCGATTGCTTCAAATTCTGCCAAAACCTGAAAACCCTTCTGTTAGACCGAGGAGTAGAATTTCTATTCAACCATGAAGTCGGTTTACTAAAAAGCAATGGTTCATCACAAGTTAGCGTAATACTTAAAGACCGGCAGTCGCTTTCAGCTGATCATATCGTGGTCGCGCTAGGCTGCGAAAGTACCGCCTTGCTAAAACCGTTACATATAGATGTGCCCGTTCGCCCGCTTAAAGGATACAGTCTTACCTTGCCAATCGAAAACGATAGCCAGGCACCACATGTCAGCATTACCGACTTTGAACGCAAAGTGGTTTATGCCCGTATTGGCAAGCGCCTGCGCATTGCCGGCATGGCCGACCTGGTGGGCATGAATAAAAGCATAGATCCCAACCGCCTCAAAACCCTGATTAACGAAGCCAAAGCAGTGTTTCCTGATGTCGGCAATTACGCCCAAGCAGAGCAATGGGCGGGACTGCGTCCTGCCACCCCCAAGGGCAAGCCTATTATTGATGGCACCCGATATAAAAATCTTTGGCTGAATATTGGCCAGGGTGCGCTAGGCTTTACCCTGGCTACCGGCTCTGGCAAATTGCTGGCAGAAAAAATAAGCGGAAAAAAATCCTCTGTTCCTGACGGTCTTTTTAGCCTGGGCAATGCCTAGCCTGGCCAAGATCCTCTAATATCGGACAATCAGGACGCTGATCACCAGAACAATGCCGGTTCAGGTGCTGCAGGGTATCCACCATCGCCTGCAACTGCTCGATTTTGTGCTGTAATTCTTCAATATGCTGCCGGGTTATTTGCTTTACGTCAGCACTGGCCCTGCCCTTATCATGCCATAAGGCCAGCAGCTCCTGGATTTGCGCTACCGAAAACCCCAGATCCCGTGAACGCCGGATGAAACGCAAGGCATGCAGATCCTTTTCAGTATATTGCCGGTAACCCGAATCACTGCGATGGACCGGCTGGATCAGACCGGTATCTTCATAATAGCGGATCATCTTTGCAGATATGCCGGTTTGCTTTGCTGCTTCACCAATATTCATAACGGTTTCCCTAACGCTGTTTTTTTAACTGAAAACCTGCGTAACCTTAACGCATTGGTCACCACAAACACACTGGACAATGCCATGGCTCCAGCGGCAAAAACCGGAGAGAGTCCCAAGCCATACACCGGATAAAGCGCACCGGCGGCAATCGGAATAAGCGCCACATTATAAGCAAAGGCCCAGAAGAGGTTCTGGTAAATATTCCTGAAGGTAGCCTTGGACAAAGAAACGGCATGCGCCACGTTTTGAATATTTTTGCCCATCAACACGACATCAGCCGACTCAATCGCAATATCCGTACCCGTGCCAATGGCCACACCCACATCGGCATTGGCCAGGGCCGGTGCATCATTAATCCCGTCGCCTACAAAAACCAGTGCCCCCATTTCCTGCTTGATCTGTCTGACATACTTTACCTTGTCATCAGGCAATGCCTGGGCATATACCTGGTCAATTTTCAATTGACGGGCAATCGCCTGCGCAGTTTGTTCATTATCACCGGTCAACATCACGGTTTTGATATTCATCCCGTGTAATTGCGCTATGGTGCTTGCCGCATCTTCCTTGACGGTATCTGCAATCACGAACAGGCCTGCAGGCCGGCCGTTAACCGCAACAAAAATGGGTGTCTTCCCTTCTCGGGCAAATTCCATGCCTTTGTCAGTCAAAGTGCCAAAGTCCGCTCCTTTACCTGCCAGAAATTGTGCTGAACCGATCAAATAGCTGTCATTGCCAATTTCTGCCTCAATGCCAGCCCCCAAAATATTCCGGAAAGTATCCACATGAGGCAGAACCATATTCTGTTGCTGTGCCGCCTTGACGATTGCCTGGGCAATCGGGTGCTCCGAATGCTGCTCAATGGCAGCGACGTTGGCCAACAACTGCGCTGGTTCAAAACCATCTGTGGCATGCCAATCGGTCAGTTCAGGATGACCATGAGTCAGGGTGCCTGTTTTATCAAAAACCACCACTTTGGTATCTTTAAGGACCTGCAAGGCACTGGCCTTGCGAAACAGGATATTAAGCTGCGCTGCCCTGCCTGTTGCCACCATAATAGAGACCGGCACGGCAAGCCCCATTGCACATGGGCAGGCAATAATCAACACGGCTACCGTAGCGGTTAAGGCATGCGGCAACAAAGGTTCCGGGCCCCAAATCATCCAGGCCATAAACGTTAATACGGCAACCACCAGTACGGCCGGCACAAAACGGCTGGTTACCACATCAAGGATGTTTTGAATGGGCAGTTTATCGGCCTGAGCCTGCTGCACCATCTTGATGATGTTGGCCAGAACGGTATTGTCGCCCACCTGTTCTACTTGAACCGTCAGGCTGCCATTCGTACTAACAGTACTGCCCACCACCTTGTCTCCCTGTACTTTGCTCACAGGCAAGGGTTCTCCGGTCATCATGGATTCATTAATATGCGCCTGGCCACTCATCACGACACCATCGGCAGGAACGGTTTCACCGGGCCTAACCAGCACCAGGTCATTCACCTTCAGTTCATCCAGAGGGATATCGCGCACCTGGCCGTTTTCAATCAGGTGCGCTGTTTTGGCTTGCAACCCGATCAGACGGGCAATCGCCTGTCCGGTTTGGCCCTTGCTGCGGGCTTCCAGATAACGACCCAGCAATATCAGGGTACTAACCACTGCTGCCGCCTCAAAGTACACGAAACGGGAATTTTCAGGAATCAGTGCGGGCATTGCCGTCACAATGGCCGAATAGATATAAGCGCTACCCGCACCAATGGCCACCAGGGCATTCATGTCAGGCGATTTTTGCATGAAGCTTTTTACCCCAAGCGTAAAAAAACGTCGTCCAGGGAAAGCTAGCACAATCGTGGTAAGAATCCACTGGATAATCCAGCTGGTTTGCACAGGCAAGAAAGCATGCAACCAGTGATGAAAACCGGGTATCAGGTGGCCCCCCATTTCCAGAATGAAAACAGGAGCCGTAAAGATGGCGGCAATCAGCAAATCACGCTTTAGCCCGGCAATTTCCCGGTTACGGTGTTCTATTTGCGCTTGGGTTTGCTTGTCAGCCCGCTCGATAAGTGCGGCTTCATAACCCGCCTTGTCGATAACGGCAATAATCTGTTCGGCCGGCAAGTTACGGTTGCTTAATTCAACATGAGCGGTTTCTGACGCCAGGTTGACCGTCACTTTACCAACACCCTCGATTTTGGCAATAGATCTTTCAACACGTCTCACACAGGAGGCGCAAGTCATGCCTCGAACCGCGAATTCGTAATGGGGAGAAACATCTAACGACTTTGAATTTGCCATGATAATCAAAAAAATAAAGGATAATCCATATTTAACAGTTTATTATCAACCCTCACACTATGGGAAGGTCAAGCCCTATTGCATCTGGCATGCCCACACGGAGAAAATTTTAATGTTGCAAAAACTTTTGCTACCCGTAATTGTTTTTATCATCGTCCTTATTGGCCTGACCTTTGGTGAAGGCGTATTTAGTGCCTTGGCGCAATGGATAAGCCAAATCACCGGTATCGTTATTTACAATTTCCAGGATCTTTACTGGACGATCTCTCTTTACGTCGCAAGGCATCCGGTAAAAATAGTGGTTGCCATCGTAATTACCGCCATTGTTTGTATATGGATCTACAAAAACAAGGGTGAAGAAATGAACAATCAGGCTAACTCACGCAAGATAGGCATATTCCTGGCTATCTTCCTGGGTTGGCTAGGTGCCCACCGCTTTTATGCCGGCCATATCGGCATGGGCTTACTATACCTGTTTATCAGCTTTATTTGGCTCCCGCTATCTGTATTCCTTGGTCTTGTTGATGCTGTCAGGTATATTTTCATGAATGATGAGGAATTCAAGGCAAATATTAAGGCATAATCTTATCTATCCTTAATCCATAATTACAACCGGGCTCAGGCCCGGTTTTTTACACCATGCAATTAAATATCAAAGACCTGGTCATTGACACTTCCGCCATTGACAGTGAAAAACTGCTCAAAGCCTGGGACTGGCTTATTCCTTTTGAAACCGAAATCGTCATGATTACCCAAACTGGCGATGCCTTCCTGATAGAAAAAGATAACGGCTCCATCCTTTTCCTGGATACACTGGACGGCGAACTGGAAGTGCTGGCCGACTCCCTTGAATCCTTCCAGCAGTTACTGCAAGACGAAGCGTTCGTGATTGATTATTTTTCCTGCGAACTGATTGCCCCATTGCTACATCATCAATTACCACCCAATACCGTCTACAGTTTCAAGACCCCACCGGTACTGGGCGGTGAATACCACAGTAACAATCTGGAAATCTTTGATGTAGAACACCACTTTTCAGATATGGGCCTGCTATGGCAAGAGATCGGGAAAATAAACATTGATGAAGACACCAACGAAAACGGTGGCGAATAGCAATTTTCAATTTATTATTTTGACCAAACGCCTGCCCGCCAACGCAATTTATAGCAATGAAGGATTGATGTCCCGCTGGTAGTGCAGGAACCGGCCCGAATAGGACTCGGGCACGTCATTGTTATTAAAGGCATAAGGCCGATGAATTTTTTTATCTTCCGCAAGCCGGAAGCCATATTCTGACATTTTTCGGGTAAAACGGTTTCTGTAGCCCCGGTTTGGGTCCATGACCCAAACCTCTGAGCAGGCTTGCGCATGTGCATGAATATACTGTGCGACATGATCTGGACTTTGCAACCCCGAAGGCCACAACATGCCAAACAATGGCCAGGCGGCCGAGCAAATCCCCAAACGCTCTGCTGCGCCCTTGGGATCATAGAATTGTTGTTTGTCCAAGAGCGTAAAAATTTCCAATGGTGCTTGCCCTGGAATATGAATGGTACGTAATTTGGTTTTATAAGGTATTGATTTAAGCATAGCCCTTTGCAATTCAATATACACATCGGTCACTATAGCCCATATTCTTATAAATAATTTTTATTCACAAAAAAATAAAAAGATAAGCGAAATTTAACAGCTTTTTCTAATAATTTAATTAAATATAAATGCAATTTAACAACTATTTTCACAAACAAAAAAACGCCCTTACTTTCTGATTTCCCTATTCCCCCAGAATCAAGCTATTGGAGGAAAACCAAATAAATACAGACCTGTATCACACCAAGGTCATGCAAGTCTGTATAAGATCAAATCAATACATTGAATGTACCGGCTTATCCAGGATTTTTATTGCGTACCATTGATAGCAAAATCAAAAACCTGATAACTCTTGATATCATCCCATGCCACTCGTGCCCTGTAATCTGCATTCAGGGGACGGTTCAAAATCATCGGCACCCTTGCCTCAGTAAGACCACCATGGGTACGCAAGCGGTGTCCTTGTAAACCGGCCAGATCATGCAGACGGGCAGAACTGCCTACACATACATCTTTTTTAGAAACCACCACCACATCAGCCTCACGATCTTCAGGCAAATCAAACATACGGCATGCGGTTTGCTTGTCCAGCGCAAAATCGATACCTTCAATGATACAAATATGACGAATAATATCCTGTGCACTAACCTTGCCTTTACTCCAGACTCGCACAAAACCGCCCAAGGCACCGTGGTGTGCCACAAATGCATCAGTAATTGGGCAAACAACCGTCGTCTCACCTTTACCAAATTGAGCATCCAGAACGTCTTGCAGCCAAATCACATTAGGCTCTCCGTGATCATTGCTCTTATCACTCATGCCATGATCTGCAGTAAGCGCAAGTACAATATCTTGCTCAGCCAAGCGTCCAAAAGCATCATCCAGTTGCTGGTAAAACTGCAAGGCCTCAGCTTCATCAGGTGCCCATTTGTGCTGGACAAAATCAGTTAAGGACAAATACATTAAATGAGGCCTGCGCTCTTTCAACAGTTTAATGCCTGCTTCCAACACAAATAGTGATAAAGCCATGGAATACATGTCAGGCTTGTGCATACCCACATACTCAAGCACATTTTCAATGCCATTTTCCTCTATCGTGCAACGATCGGCAAACTCGGTGGAAAACGACACATGCCCCTGGCTAACGTCCAATCCCTTACCCAATTGACGACGCAACTTATCCTTGGCAGTAATGGAAACCACTTTAGCGCCAGCATCGGCAAACCTGGCCAGTATCGTGTCACCACGCAACAGTTCCGGCCCCGTCATAACTACAGGCTCCCATGTTTGGGTATCCAGGTAGTAGTTACCCGAAATGCCGTGACGAGAGGTAGGCGTACCAGTAATAATCGACATATTGTTCGGGCAAGTAAACGAAGGCATGGAGCCATCCGCCACTGTTGCGAACCCTTCCTGTATGAAACGTTGTATATTCGGAAGTTGATTATCGACAAGAAACTGCTGCAGATACTCGGGATCTCCACCATCAATACAAACAACCACCACCGGTTTTTGTGGCCAGCGATAATCAATTCCATTAACGTTGACAGTTTTATTATTTACATTTTCCATTTCAGTTATAAATCTAAAGTTAAAGTTATTTACGTTTTTGTATTAAAGACATGCGGGCCCGGGAGGACAACATTTCAACAACAACCACCAGCGCAAAAATCATCAAAACAATCGTAGCAGCCTGGTCATAACGAAACATTTCCATTGAGGTTGCCAGTTCAGCGCCAATACCGCCAGCTCCCACCAGGCCAAGTACCACCGATGAACGCACTGCTTTTTCCAGCGCGAACAAGCTAGTATTGATAAGGCTAGGCATTGCCATTGGCAAAACAGCACAAACAACCACGGATGTATTTGAGGCCCCCAAAGCCGATAAGGCTTCAGGTGAACCCTCATCAACTTCTTCAATTGTCTCGGCAAAGAAACGTGCACAAAAGCCGATAGTATCCATTATCAAAGTCAGGGTACCTGCAAAAGGACCCAATCCAACTGAAGCCACAAAAAACAGGGCCCAGGCCAAATCTGGTATGGTACGGATAAAACTGACCATGCTGCGAATCGCCGAGCGCACCCATGGGTGTGGGGTATGGTTTTTTGATGCCAGCACAGCCAAAGGAAGGCTGATCAAAATACCGATCACGGTTCCCACCAATGCCATTTGAAATGTCACCAATACCGCCTTCATCATCGGTTCAACCCGGTCAGTTGAGGGCGGAATCATTTCAGAAGTGATTTGCAGCATATTGGGTAGCCCCGTCAGCAATTCGGAAACCGAAATCCCTGAAGCGGCAACAGACCAGGCAAAAAACACAATAAACAGCACAAATAACAAGGTAGACCCAATGCCAGGAGCCACAAAGCGGGCTGGCAGGAAAGGTTTACTGGTTTCACGCATACATGCCCCTTAACTGCTCAAGGCTTTGGCTTTGGCTACTCGCATCAAGTGTCAGACGCATATTCTGCAAACCCAATACTCGGTCCGCGTATTGGAGCGCGTGATCAAGATGGTGTGTCACAAATACCAAAGTCAAGTTTTCATGCTGTGACAAATCGGAAAAAACCTGCATGACCTCTTCACCTGCCTGGGGATCCAGGCTGGCAACCGGTTCATCAGCAAAAATCATAGTCGGTTTCTGCATTAAAGCCCGCGCAATTGCAACCCGCTGAGACTGCCCACCGGACAATTCATCTACACGGCGTTTGCATAAATGTCCCAAACTGACCCGCTCCAGGCAATGCATGGCGTAATCGCGTTCTTCGCTTGCCGCAATAGACTGAAACCACATGCGAGGAGTAGAAGCACGTGCCATGCCTCCGTGCAGTACATTGGTCAATACAGAAAGCCGGTTAACCAGATTATGCTTCTGGAATACAAAACCAACTTTTGCTCTAACCTTTGACAATTCGGCTCGGCGCAAACCTGTCACCTTTCGATTATTCAAATAAATTTCACCCGCATCAGGCTCAACCAGACGCACGCAACTTCTTAGCAAAGTACTTTTTCCGGCACCATTAGCACCAATAATGGCAACCCTCTGTCCGTAAGGAATGTCAAACGAAACATCGGACCACACCGGTGCTTCTCCACCCTGGAACCGCTTTGACAAACCCTTTACCCGCACTGCAACACTGGCCGATGGATCGCTTAATTGCGCTGACATGATTACTCACCAATAAAATCGGAATATTCAGGATATCCTGCTGTACGATACATGGCACGAACCGGATCATAGTCCTTGTCGGTAATCTGAGTCAGAAAGCGCATGCCGTTATAACGCTTAACATGATCAGCACCCTGAGCAATGCTGGCAATCAAAGAGGCAGAATTATCGCCAATGCCCTTTTTCATTTTTTCCACCACTTCTACTGGTACATGCTCACCAGCCATCAACAAATCATTGGGTAAATCACCACCACGAGCCAGGACACGATAAGCATTTTTCTGATCCTCGGGTTCTTTTTCCAAAAAGCTCTCCAAGTCAGAGCGACCCATTCCTATCGCATCCAAATCCCCTTTTTTCAGTCCTTCCCATGCCAAGCGCAGATTAGTATGCGTCACTTTAAAATCCTTCAAGGGATCAATCGATGCTGCCGCAAACAACTGGACTGGCCCCAAGTGACGGGACGTTGAACCAACCGATCCCATGCCAACCTGCTTGCCTTTCAAATCATTTAACGTAAAGTACGGGCTATCGGCCTTTACTACAATCTGTGAATAATAATTAGGACGATAAAGACCGGCGACTACTGTTGCCTTGGCCCGTTTTTGCATCACTACATATTCAGCAGGACCGGCCAGTACAAAATCCACCTTTTTGAATCGCAATGCTTCAAGGCCTGCTGTGCGGTTAGTCACTGGCAAGAACTCTATGCTCATGCCCGTTACCTTCTCCAATTCATTTTTGAAAGGGCCAAACTCGCGCTGGAGCTCCTCAAGTCCGACTAAATCAGTGATGGCCAATTTGATATTCTCAGCCTGTACAGAAAAAGAGGCCCCTAATGCAGAAAATGCAATCAATCCTTTAGTGAAAAATTTACGAAACATAACCAATTACCTTTATGAAGAATTAAATAAAAACACATTCTATGTTTTGTATATTGCATATTGTTGACAATATGCAATATATTGAAGATAGTGTTAAAATCCAAACTCTTCCGCAAACAAGATTATCTCTGTCACTGTAATTTATGAGCTCACCTGACGCAATCACCCTGCTACGCACCCGATCATTAACAACCCTGGTACATGAGGAACTGGAACGTCAAATTCTACAAGGCCTGATTCAACCAGGCGATGCCTTGCGCGAAGCAACCATTGCTACCAATATGGGTATTTCACGCGGCCCAGTACGCGAAGCATTCAGAACACTCGAAGAGCGTGGCCTGGTGCTTTTTGAAAAGAACTGCGGTGTTTCTGTACGCAAACTGGATAGTGAACAGGCAGCACAAATTTATCAGGTTCGTATTCCATTGGAAGCATTGATAGGCCAATTAGTGACTGTAAACCTGCCACCGGAAGGACGAGATCAAATTGAAAGATTAATAGCACACATGCAAATTGCCGTTAATGAACAGAACATTGTGACCTATGCCACCCTGAACCAGCAGTTCCACGATATGCTGGCAAAATATACCAATAATTTTGCACTTTATGACACTTATCGAAAACTGGTTGTCCAACTCAAATTATTCAGAAGCCATACTTTTCGGCATAGCCCTGAAACGATCAAACTTTCACTTGAAGAGCATATCGCCATTTTCAATGCGATAACTTCTGGTAATGAAGATAAAGCCAGTGATTTGCTTCGTAAGCATGCCGAGGATAGCCTTCAACGACTGAATGCTACTATTCATAAACAGTAGTAAACAAACTGAAGATCCACATTGATATGGCCGCTTAAGCGGCCATAGTTTTATAATGCGTTTCACAAATATCAAACGTAAATAAGTCATTGACTATACCCGTTGCTCAATCACAATCGACTTGCCGGATGCATCATGTACCGTGTAATGAAAAGGGGTTTTCAATTGGTCGTTAGGCAAGAGCGCCGTCACCATAACCGGTTGCTTTTTTAATACTTCCTTGACTGCGGCAACAGAATCAAACTGTGATAAGGCCCAGGCACCCAAATCAATCGCCGCCAATATCGCAGTTGTTTTACTTACTGCTTCGGCCGGACCATCGGCATTGGGAAAAGACAGCAAACCCAATGTTAGACCCTTATCATTAAGCCCCTGAATCACCACCTCATGAGCATTGGCAGGGTTAGGTATTCCAATCGACACGAATGCATGCTTGGTAGTGAAATCCAGTACATGATGTTGATCAGCCTTAGATCCAAAAGTAGTACCTGTTGGGAAATACGCAACCTTGTAGGGTAGCTCCATGGACAACTCCAAGGTGCGTCCTGTATAAGGGGTACCATTTGCATCGATATACATCAAAGATGTGCAAGCTTGCCCTACACTTGGAACAAGCATTGCCATGGCGCCTTAATCTGCCTGCTCAACACGATTTACTCGTTTGCTCGTGCTACTGGAACGAGTTTGTGTTTGCTGGCTGGTTGCTGCGAATG
>WARP01001585.1_pt1 | contig 25968 bp, 22 predicted proteins | sample 4769151 | NCBI WGS metagenome assembly WARP01 (sample SAMN08893023, study PRJNA449175) | gut metagenome | isolation source: rumen sample fed with dry roughage | host: cow | place: India: Nagpur | collected 2016
ATTTGATCCCCAGCTTCTGCATGAACTCAAAGCCCGCGTCCACCTTGGCTCTGGCGTGGGCCATGGTGCCCTTCTGGGCCCCGAAGGACTTGTCCGCCGTGTCCCGGCCGAACATGTCCGTGCCGCCGGCGCACAACTAGCATAGAGATCGATTCTTTAATTGATAGTATATATTATATAAAGCCTCAGGTCTCCGATAATTCATTAATAGGAGAGTATTCTAAAATATTATTTGAAGATAATAAAGTTTTTATTCTGGAAAACTCAAAAACAAATAAGGCTGTTTATGCATTTGCTATGGATGGCAGGTTTTTATTTAAGATCAATGCAAGAGGAGATGGTCCGGGAGAATATGTATCAATTCATGATTTTTACATTGATGCCAATAATAAACAGGTAGGTATTCTTGATAGATCTCAAATACTTAAATACGATTATAAAGGCAAATTTATAGGTAAACTGGACTTAAGAAAGTACTTGGTTAAAAATATTATTTACAATAATAATTTTATATATGCATATACGTATTCTTATTGTTTTGAGAATAAATGTCATAATTTAAAGGTCTTTAATATGCAAGGCGAACTTGTATACTCCGATTATCCATTGGAAAAGAGTTTACAAGATTTTCCTTTAGCCAGCGATAAAATATATTTAAATGCTGACTCAGATAAAGTGTTCTTTAATTCATTGAATAATGATACTATTTATAGATTTGAGAAAGACCACCTGACTCCTGAAGTAGTTGTGGATTTTGCAGAATATAAGTATCCCGATGATGAGTTTCACAAGTTGTTGGATAAAGGAGAAGATGTTATTTCAGAACTATCATATTTAAGGGATTCGAAATATGCGTTGTTTGGAATTAATAACTTTTCATTAACCAGTGATTATTTATTTACCTCTTTTTTAAAGGGTTATACAGTGTATTATGCTCTGTTTTCATTTAAAACAAAAAATAAAAGAATATTTTCTTCTTTAAAACCATCCGATAATATTTTGATCACACCCAGAATCATATTTGCAAATGATCATTTTATTTATTCTATCCTTGATGCAGAATATTTAGATTGGCATAAAAGGCATGAAGAGTCTTTAGGTATTACAGATCCTCATAAAGATTTTTCGAAGACCCGGATAGATCGCTATAATTACTTATTGAAGGATATTAATATAGATGATAATGCTGTTATAGCAGTAATGAAATTCAAATATTTTTAAATCAAAATAGTCTATTCAAATCATATATTTGGGCAATTAGACCAAATAGAATTCCTATTCCTGAAGCCGAAAGTATTCTGCTTTTGAAAAAGACAAAATGAAATTTACTTCTATTTTTTAGATAAAGCATATGGTTGCATTTCCTGCAAAAATAATAAATAAATTACGTTAAAGTCTGATTCCCAGATGAAAAACGTTAAAGAGGTAAGTATGACGGTAGATATGATAATGATCTATTGATGGATCAAAAGATTTTAAATACTTATTTATTGTTTGGCAATATAATTATTGTTGATTTTTATTAAAATAGTTGGGTTTGAATGAATGTTTATCAACTTTATGATTATGATGTTGGATTAATTGTTAGTTTTGGAGTATTGTGAAATAACTAAATTTAATGCTATGCCTTATCAATTTTACAGAAAGATGTTGTTTGGACTCATTCTCATTATTTTGGCCATAAAGGTTGTTTCTCAGAGTACAAGTCCAAAGATTGTTACTATCAATCCCCAATCTACAACAAAAGGTGATTTAAAACTTAGCGATGTCGTGGAATCAATTAAGTATATTCCACTGGAGACAAGAAATAATTGCTTAATTGGAAATGTTACTTATTTCGATGTTTCTCAAAATTATATTATTGTTTACTGTTCGCAAGCAAAAAACTTCTATTTATTCAGAAAGAATGGAACTTTTATTAGGAAAGTAAGCCGTTTAGGTCAAGGACCTTCTGAATATATAGAACCTAGTGCAGTATATATTGATGAATTGAAGAAGCATATAATTATTTGTGATTTTAATAAAATGTTATACTTTTCTCTTGATGGTGCTTTTCTAAATTATAAATCTATTGATTTGAATCAGGAAATGTATCTGGGATATGCTAACGAAAGATTCGTTACGGGAACCCCCAGCGGAGTATTTATAGATTCAACATTTTATGTATACAAAATACTAGATTCACAAGGGAAGGTAATAAAGAAAGCAAAGAAATCAATTCCGCTTTATGTAGGAGGGAATAAGGAGCATAAGGTAGCTTTTGTTAGTTTTGGCCCACCTATCCATTATTACAAATTTGACGGTAAAATACATGTAAAAGAAGCAGTGTTGAATGATACGGTTTATGAAGTTAGTCTTAATAATTTGTTTTTACCTAAATATGTTATCAAAGCCGGGAAATATTCGGTCACTCCCGAAATTAAGTCCGATTTGAAACGTTACTTTGATTTAGCAAGAAGCTATGTTGTACCGTTATCTGTATTTGAAGCGAGAAACTATCTTTTTTTAAGCTATGAATACAAGGAGATAAAATACTATTGCTATTATGATAAAACGACAACAAAACTGAACTATTTTGATTCAAAGCAAGGTATACCCAATGATTACAATGGTGGTTTTGATTTTTGGCCCTATCATATTAGTGGCCAATCTAATAATGAATTTTACACCTTTTACAACGCTGATAAATTTAGTGATCAACCTCAACAGAAAAAGTATGCACCTAAAGGTAGTCCGGCCTCTATCAAACAGGTAAAAGATCTTTTTCAGAAGATGGATCCAGAAGCTAACCCTGTGTTGGTAATTACAAAAATGAAGTGAAGATATATTGTAGCTCCGAATACTCATTGAGCATTCGGAATTGTTGCGTCTTGTATGAGGTATTGATAATTTACTATTAATATGCTAAATTAAAAACAGTATATAGCCGAATAAACTACCTCCTATTACGATAAAAGCACTATTAAGTTTTTTGAAAACGAAGATAGTAAATAAACTAGCTATTGCAATAAGGATTGTTTTCCAATCAGTTATGGCTTCTATCCCCATTTCGATGCAAACGGCTAATATCAATGCTACGGATGCAATATTAACAGCATCTAGAAAAGCAGACATCGCTTTCGATTTCCTTAATTTGGGAATTATTGGATTTAGTAAAAGTACAAACAAGAATGAAGGAAGGAAAATACCTAAAGTAGCTAATAATGCGCCTTTTACTCCGCTTAGCTGCCAACCGATAAATGTTGCGGTTGAAAGAACCGGACCTGGGGTAAATTGTCCTACAGCAACAGCATCAATAAGTTCTTGTTTTGATAATAAACCATTACTAACAAGTTCGGTATCAAGAAATGCAAATAACACATATCCGCTTCCATAGAGAAGCATCCCGATTTTAAAGAATATCCAAAATATTTTTACATAATCGACGGATATGTATGTGCTTGTTTCTTGTAGCAATATGAGTGGAAGGATTGTGTTTGCAGTGTTGTTTATGTTTCTTACATAGAAAAGAAACAATCCAAGTAAACCACAAGCAAAAAGGGCTATTATTTCATTAACTCCAAATAGACAGGCCACTGTTGTGATGGTTCCTAATATACCCAGTTCTATATTTTTTAGTGCCTTTTTCCCAAGATTGATTAATGCTGAAAGAATAATTGCTATAACTGCAGGTTTAATACCATAGATGAACGGTTGAATGTCCGGCAAGTGTCCATATTGTTGGTATACCCAGGCAAATACGGATGTGATAAGAACTGCTGGAAATATGAAGCTGGTTCCAGCTACAATGAGCCCTTGCCAACCGGCTCTTTCATGCCCGCAATGCATAGCCATTTCGGAGGAGTTGGGGCCAGGGATAAGGTTCGTAGCTCCTACTAAATCAAGAAAATGTTCTCGGGTCATCCATTTTCTTTTATTTACAACTTCATTTTCCATCATTGCGATATGCGCTGCAGGGCCGCCAAAGGCAATTGTTCCAAGTTTTAAAAAAAGCTTTGCCAATTCCTTAAGTATTATTTTTTGCTCCATGTTCAAGTTGATTCAATTATTGATTTCATATGCTCAATCATTGTTGGAATATTTTTTATAAATATAAAGATATGATTGATGTTAAGTATTTAATTGTAACAAGGTTTTCTATTTCATGGTTTAGGACAGGATTCTTTTCTATTTTAATTCAATAATAAATTATTATAGTTAGATTAATATACTTTAGTTGTCTATGTGTTTTTAATTAAAATAAATATGATAGATTTGAGGAGAATTGATTCTGAAATAATCAAATCTTATAACCTTGATACCAAAATGAAAAAGCCTAATTCGAAAAGATTTTATCATTGTGTTAAAACATTATGTCCGATTATCTATTTGGTATGCCTGATTGCGAATTTTTCTTGTAGTAATACTAAGTCTGAAGAGTATTTTGTTAGACAATGTGATTTTGTCTCGGACTATCAGTATAATGATACAACTAAATGGGCAATTACATGTAGAGTTTGGGGCTTGCTAAAATACTATCATCCCAATGTTACAGCAGGAAAATTAGATTGGGATAAGGTCTTATTGGAAAGCTTAGAAGCTATTTCCTATGTTAATACACCCGACGCATTGAATCTTGAACTCAATAAAATGCTGATTTCCGCTGGAGAATACTCCTATAAAGAGGATAAAGAATGGAATGATTCATTAAAAATGAATGTTAACCTTAGCTGGTTGAATAGTTCCTTTATTGATGACTCCTTGAAGATTGAATTAAAGAAAATAGCCTCAATAGCAGTGAAATATCCATCCTTTTACGGTATAGATTATGAGCATATTGTTCTTCAAAATGAGAAAAACTACGATTTTGAGGTTTCATCATCTCAAAAGTCTGTAAATCTTCGTTTATTATCATTTTTCAGATATTGGAATGTAATTTATTACTTTTTCCCTCATAAATATTTAATGGACCGATCTTGGGATGTAATTTTATCAGAGTATATTCCCAAGTTTATTGAATCAGTTGATCCCCAATCGTACAATAATACATTNNGAAATTAGTAGCAACACTTAATGATGGTCATGCTTATATAATTACTGATAATGAATCTCCCAAAGACTTTAGGGATATAATTGAGAAAGTGGATGATATAACCATTGTAAGAGGAAATGCTGGCGAATTGCAAAAAGGTGATATAATCTGTTCAATTGGAAAACAGAATATTAAACAAGTTCGCGATAGCCTATCTGTTTTTACGGCTGCTTCAACCCAGGGAAACAAGGACTATAGGATAAATTGTAGTATTGGACAAATGATATTCGGACAGAAGAATTTGGTTAAAGTGTTAAGAGGTGACAAATTGCTGGAAATAAATGTTGTCCCTGTTGATTACAAGAAAGAGAATCTTCAAATATACCGTTGGATTTCAGATGGTATTGGCTACGTAGATTTATCTCAAGTTGCAAATAAGGATATTAAACCTTTGTTTGAGTCTTTTTCTGAAGCAGATGGCATTATTTTTGATTTAAGAAAATCCGGACCATATAAGATAGAACTCGAACCGTTTGTATGCCACTTGTTCGAAAGAAAGGGGATACAATTGTCTTCAATGGTTTATCCGGACCCAATGCATCCCGGGGCATTTTTATGGAGAAAGAATTTTCAAACAACTATTCCAGATTCATTAAGTTGTGCAATTTATAAAGGGAAGATTGTTGTTTTAATAAATGAATCTACCCAAAGCGGTTTAGAAACAATTGCTTTGGAGATACGCAATAATTGTAACTCGACCTTAGTTGGTCGATCAACTTCAGGGACCTTAGGTAGAGTAACTTTTGTTCCTCTTTTAGGACAACGAGCTTCCTTTTCTAATTTTGCTCTTTTTTCTGCAGACGGAACTGAGTTACAACGAAAGGGTATTAACCCTGATATCGTTGTATTACCTACAATAGATGCTATTCGGAATGGAAGGGATGAAATATTAGATGCAGGAATCGATTTTATTAAAAAGCAGCAGAAGTGAAATTGATATTATATTAGCAGAAGATAAATAGGTTTTATATATTTGTGCAATAAATCACTAAGATAGGTGATAAACACAAATAATTTTAATATTTATCATGAATAAAACGCTATTATTTATTGCGGGTTTGCTCTTTTTTGTTCTTACCAACGAATTGGTTGCTCAGGAGCGTGTTTACAGCATAACGAGTTTCGGATTGAAAGCTGACAGTAAGAAGAATGCTTCTCCTGTTTTAGCCAAGGCTCTGGATAAAATTAAACGTGATTATAAGGAAGGAACGAATGTGGTGCTGAAGTTTCCTCGCGGACAATATCATTTTTTTGAATCGGGATCGGCTGTTCGTGAATATTACATTTCAAATCACGATCAGACTAATCCTAAAAAAGTAGGATTAGCGATTGAAGATTTTAAAAATCTTACCATCGACGGACAGGGATCGGAATTTATTTTCCATGGAAGAATGATCCCATTATCCCTTTTACGCTCCGAAAATTGCACGTTGAAGAATTTCAGCATTGATTTTGCTAATCCCCATATTGCCCAGATACAGGTTGTTGAAAATAGTCCAGAGAAAGGAATCACCTTTAAGGTGGCTCCCTGGGTGAATTATCGCATTAGCAAAGATTCTGTTTTTGAAACTTATGGTGAGGGTTGGACTGCTAAGCCTGCTGCCGGTATTGCCTTCGAAGAGGCTACAAAGCGTCTTGTATATAATACGAGTGATATCAGCTGTCCAACAAAAGGCGTTGTAGAGGTATCGCCCCGGTTACTGCATGCCCCAAACTGGAAGAATGCTAAATTAATTCATGGAACGGTGATTGCCATGCGTACGTGGTTTCGTCCTACCCCTGGTATTTTCTTTTCTCATAACGTGAATTCTGTTTTAGAGAATGTTACCGTGCATTATGCTGAAGGAATGGGATTGTTGGCTCAGCTTTGTGAGAATATTACACTGGATCGGTTCAATGTTTGCCTTAAAGGGCCAAATGATCCGCGATATTTTACTACGCAGGCTGATGCAACCCACTTTTCGGGCTGTAAAGGTGCAATTATATCTAAGAATGGTCTATATGAGGGTATGATGGATGACGCGATTAATATTCATGGTACTTATTTAAAAGTAATTAACCGGGTAGATGAAAAAACGGTAATAGCAAGGTATATGCATAATCAGTCTTGGGGTTTTGAGTGGGGCAGAACAGCCGATGAAGTGCAGTTTGTACGTTCCGAGACTATGGAACTGCTTGACGGTACTAACCGTATCGCAGAGATTCGTCCGTATGATAAAAACCAGATTCATGGGGCCCGCGAATTTTACATCAGATTTGAAGAGCCGATCCACCCGGATATAAATGAGAAAAGTGGTTTTGGCATTGAGAATCTTACCTGGACTCCCGAGGTGAACTTCTCAGGGAATACGGTTCGTAATAACCGTGCTCGCGGGGCTTTATTTAGCACACCCAGAAAAACTGTAGTGGAGGATAACTTGTTTGACCATACTTCGGGTACAGCCATTTTACTTTGCGGAGATTGTAACGGATGGTATGAGACTGGTGCATGCAAAGATGTTGTTATAAGGAGGAATAAATTTGTGAATGCGCTGACTAATATGTTCCAGTTTACCAATGGAGTGATTTCAATTTATCCGGAGATCCCGAACCTGAAAGGGCAGCAAAAGTATTTCCATAGCGGCATTGTAATTGAAGACAATGAATTTGATACATTCGATGCTCCTATACTTTATGCCAAATCGGTGGATGGTCTGATATTCCGAAATAATACGATTAAAAAGAATACGGGTTATAAGCCGTTTCATTGGAACAAAAACCGCTTTTTGCTTGAACGTGTAACCAATGCAAAGATTGAAGAATAACCATATTTTATGTGAAATTGGAGCCCGATTTGTTAAATATTGGGGTTTTTGAAAATAAAATGCTTTTTTATGAAAAATAAATGGCAAAACATAGTTGATTATCAAAAATAATTTCGGTTTTTTGCATCATCAAACAACAGATAGCATAGATTGTTTTATTACAGGTCGCTCTTTTACCAAATTGAGTATTTGATTGATGAAATTTATCTTTTTCCTAACTGAATTGTTTTAATTTATTAAATTATTTTATTGTATTTTTATGAACATTTACATTGGCAATCTTAGCTATTCAGTTAAGGAATCGGATTTGAAGGAAGTTATGGAAGACTACGGTACAGTTGATTCAGTTAAATTGATCATTGACCGTGACACTAGAAGATCAAAAGGTTTTGCATTCGTTGAAATGCCTAATGATCAGGAAGCGAAAAACGCTATCAACGAACTGAATGGCGCAGAATATCAGGGCCGTCAGATGGTATTGAAGGAAGCTACTCCTAAGGAATCAGCTCCTAGAAGATCTTATTAATTATTTTTCTGATAGCTTGCGCTTTCTAAACAAAGAAAGTTCTTGATTTGATCTAATAAAAATAATATAGACAAAACGAAAGAGGGTATCCATATGGATATCCTCTTTTTTTGTATTTGTTACAGCGAAATTATGTAAATAAAAAAAGGCTGCTCCCCATGTATTTGGAAGCAGCCTTTTGTATAGGATGTAATACTATTGTTTATAGTATCCCAGATCTTCCATATCGAAACTGCTGATGTAACCGTTTATTTTGTTTACTTCTGCTTGTCCGTAATTGATATAGACTTCAGCTGAACGACGATAGGTTTCGTCAACGTTTGCATCCTGAAGTAATAAGTAGCCCATAACGCAATGAGCACCGGCTTCAACCAAACGACGAGCCTGAAAGTCAAGATATTCGTTGTCTTTTGTATCAAGAACCATAGCAACAAGCTTTTCGTAGGTTTCTGTCATAGCCATGAGCTTCTTCTTCAGGTCGCCCAACTCTGGTTTGTAGTTAATTGCTTCGTATTCGCGTATGCGACTCAGGTAAGTACCTGTGGTTACGTGGCGAATGGCTGCAACTACCTGTAATTGGGTTGTTCCCTCGTAGATATTGGTGATACGTGCATCACGATAGATACGCTCGCAGGCATAATCTTTCATAAACCCGGAACCACCGTGTATTTGAATTGCATCGTAGGCATTCTGGTTGGCGTATTCGGTAGTCATACCTTTTCCCATAGGGGTGAATGCATCTGCCAGTTTGCTATAATACTTATATTCAGTTCTTTCTTCGGGAGTTAATTTGCGTTCTTTGGCAACATCTTCCATCGCTTTGTACATATCTACAAAACGGGCTGTTTCGTAGAGCATGGAGCGCGAGGCGTCTGCTTTGGCACGCATAAGGGCAATCATTTCATATACTGCGGGGAACTCAATAATTGCCTTGCCAAATTGCTTGCGATCTTTTGCATAAGCAAGTCCTTCACGGTATGCTGCTTCACTGATACCAACAGCTTGTGCCATAATGCCCAGACGAGCACCGTTCATCAATGCCATTACGTATTTGATAAGACCTAATTTGCGATCTCCACAAAGTTCGGCCTTTGCGTTCTTGTAAACAAGTTCGCAAGTTGGAGAGCCTTTAATACCCATCTTGTTTTCAATACGACGAACATCAACACCTCCGTTTTTCTTGTCGTAAATGAACATCGATAAACCACGACCGTCTTTTGTTCCGTCTTCGCTTCGTGCAAGCACAAGGTGGATGTCTGAATCGCCGTTGGTGATAAAACGTTTAACACCGTTCAGATACCAGCATCCGTCTTTTTCGCTGTAGGTTGCCTTTAGCATTACCGATTGAAGGTCTGATCCGGCATCGGGTTCAGTTAAGTCCATCGACATGGTTTCGCCAGCGCAGATACGTGGAATATACTTCTGTCGTTGCTCCTCGTTTCCGAACTCATATAAGGTTTCGGCACAATCTTGTAGTCCCCAAAGATTTTCGAATCCGGCATCAGCTCGTGAAACTAAGTCGGCAGCCATGATATAGGGCACGATAGGGAAATTCAATCCGTTGTAACGACGTGGCATTGCCACACCCATTAGTCCGGCTTTAACTACGGCGTCCAGGTTTTGCTTTGTTCCTGCGGCATAGGTTACACGACCATCTTTTACAGAAGGGCCTTCGTGGTCTACGCTTTCTGCATTGGGGGCAATAATGTCTCCGCATATTTCGCCAACAATCTCCAGTACTTTTTCGTAGCTGTCCATTGCATCTTCGAAATCGATAGGAGCATAGTCGCAAATATCTTTATCTCTGTAATTGCGTTCCTTAAGCTCCACAATCCGCTTCATAAGCGGATGATGCAAGTGGTGCTTCATGCTGGGATTATCTAAATAGAAATTAGCCATACTCTAGTTTACTTTGAATTCTTCTTATAATACTTAATCATCTTGGGAATTACTTCCTCTATTGTCCCGTTTATTACATAGTCGGCAATGGTATTGATAGGAGCGTTGGGATCATTATTGATAGAAATGATCATGGCGCTTTCCTGCATACCTGCTATGTGCTGAATCTGACCGGAGATACCACAGGCAATGTAAAGTTTAGGACGTACAGTTACTCCAGTCTGTCCGATTTGTCTGTCGTGGTCGGTAAATCCGGCATCGACTGCGGCGCGAGAAGCTCCAACTTCGCCACCCAGAACGGCTGCAAGTTTATGAAGCAGTTCAAAATTCTCTTTGGAACCAACACCATAGCCGCCGGCAATAATAATGGGAGATCCTTTGATGTTTGTTTTGCTTTTTTCCATGTGACGCTCAATCACGTTAACAACAAAGTCTGTGTCGTTTACATACTTGTTAACATCGTGCTTGATGGTTTCGCCTTTATAGGAAGGATTCAGAATTTCTTTTTTCATTACACCTTCACGTACTGTTGCCATTTGGGGACGACATTCAGGATTGATAATCCATGCTACGATATTTCCCCCGAAAGCCGGACGGATTTGGTAGAGAAGGTCTTTATATACTTTATTTTCTTTTTTTTCTTCGTGATCGCCGATTTCGAGTGATGTACAGTCGGCTGTAAGTCCGCTGGTAAGGGCCGAAGAAACACGAGGTCCCAGGTCGCGACCAATGCTGGTTGCACCCATCAGGGCAATTTGTGGTTTTTCTTCAGTAAATAGATTTACCAGGATGGAGGTGTGAGGAAGCGATGTGTAAGGAAACAGGCGTGGATCATCAAAAACATGAAGTACGTCTACTCCATAAGGAAATACCTGTGCACCGATACCATCAAGTTTTGTTCCGGCGGCAATTGCCTCCAGACGACAACCCAGACGGGTTGCAAGCGAGCGGCCTTTGGTAAGTAGTTCCAGACTTACGTCTGCCACAATGCCGTCTTCAATTTCGCAATATACAAATAAATTATTCATCTTTTTTACATTTAAAAGTGAAGCATCAACCGATGGTATGGTTTGCTATTAGTTCGATCATCAGTTCTTCAATCTCTGTATCCGACGGACTTAAGGTTTTGCTTTCTTTAGCCTGGAAAACCACGTTTTCAATTTTCTTTACTTTAGTGGGTGATCCGGATAATCCACAGGCTTTAACATCGGCCTTTACGTCGGCTACACTCCATTCTGTAAGATTCAGATAGGGGCGCATATCAAATAATCCTGTATAATCGTCGTTCAATTCCTGTTTTTCTGTAACAGTTTTAGCATGTTTATATTTCTGCAAAAACTTGGCGTTACGCGGACGGCAATCGGGTGCAGTTCCGTTTACGGTAATAACGATCGGAAGCTGACCTTCCACAATTTCTACGCCTCGTTCCAAACGTCTTTTTACGGTTACTTTACCGTTTTCTACTTTTTGTATTTCTTCAGCGTAGGTAATCTGACTTAATCCAAGCTTTTCGGCCACTTGAGGACCAACCTGGGCGGTGTCGCCATCTATAGCCTGGCGACCACAAAGTATCAGATCGTATTCGTTGATTTTCCGGACAGCCATGGAAAGGGCATAAGAGGTAGCCAATGTGTCGGCTCCGGCAAATGCACGGTCGGTCAACAAATAGCCACCATCGGCTCCGCGGTACAATCCTTCACGGATAATCTCGGCAGCTCGTCCGGGTCCCATGGTGAGGAGTGTAATGGTGGTGCCGGGATAGGCATCTTTCAAGCGCAAGGCTTGCTCCAGCGCATTCAGATCTTCCGGGTTAAAAATGGCAGGAAGAGCGGCACGGTTTACTGTACCGTCGGCTTTCATTGCATCTTTACCCACATTTCGGGTATCCGGCACCTGTTTTGCTAATACAATAATTCTTAAACTCATATTACAGCGGTATTAGTTTGTTTGCTTTTAAGCAAATCTGTTAGATCAATAAGTCATCGGGTGGCAAATTTAGTCAAACATTCTTTATGTCAAAGCACTTTGTCCCGGAAAGTGCACACTTTGTTACCTAATGAGCACCAATTGATCCATTTAAGGCTGAATTGAGGCAAAAAAAAATCCGGAAAAATTCCCGGATATCATTCTGTAATTAAGTATAAATGGTTGTCTTCAACCTTGTAGTACATTGGCACTACCGTGATTTGAGGATATACAGTTCGGAGGCGTTTGGCTTCACTTAAAACAAAGTCTATTTCGTTGCCAATCTCAAACATGGGAGAGTAGTGCTTGAAATGTTCTTCGGCCTTTTCTCTGCTCCAACCTGCTTTCTCAACGAGTCCGTCGATAAATTGTACTTTTTTGGAAACCAGGTTAACCATGCCGCATTTGTTGTGAGCAATGATTGCAATATATTTCACATTGCCTATTGCTACGGCAAAGGAGACTTTAAATTCACTATAGGTGAGGTTACCTCCTCCCGAACGTAAAATAAATGCGAAATTATCGGGGATGTTAAGGTGTTTTCTATTATCCATACACATGCTGATAAGCATCTGAGCTTGCGAATAGGTTTCAAATTCACGATTCAGATTATGATATTCCAAAAGCATGGAAATGGGAGTGTTCCTGTATTGAGGAAAGACATCTTCAGGTTTTGTAATCCGTATAAGTCTATTCATATGATAAATTCTTTATGTTTAGTGAAGAATTCGATATTTTGATCAGAAGTATCTTCACAAAAAAAAGAACAGTTAAAAGCGATTGTTAGCTGATAAACTGTTCTTTTTTTAATGTTTTTTTAGATTAGATTAACGATATTGTTTATGTATCGCCTTATCAAATGCTTCCCAATGAGCATCGGTCATATTGCCCGGAGTAAACAGACAAACCCCGGCAGCACCGTTTTCCATGGAAACCCTTACTGCTTCTTCTATTTCAGACGGGATGAGTCCATGTCCTTCAGGATCCTTGATCTGAGCTTTTTTCTCGTAGTCGCGACAGATGAACAGTCCGCTGTAAACCGGAATTTTACCATCTACAGAAGTGACCTCTTCTTTTACAACTTTGCCGATCCATGCCGGACCATCAAGATAAAAATCATTGTAATTCATCGGGAAGAATGCATCCAGGTTCCATTTATTCCATTCCTGACGTACCATCTTCTTTGCGTAGCTGTCTGGTCCGGGGAATACGGCAGCATCTATTTTCTTTCCTTTGGCATGTACAGCTTCGGCTATGTGATTAACCAATTTGGTGATGAGATCGCAACGGAATTGTTTCCATTCTTCAACTGTTGAAGGATCTTTTACTGATTTAATGTCGATACCAGTAGCCGCTTTGAAATCGCTCACACATTTGTCGCAATAGCAATAATCTGCCACCGGATATTCTTCGTTCATAACCAGTCCGTATTTATCCCATAGTCCGCGTGCAAGAATTACGTCAACAAATCGGATATAGTCCAGATGGATCGCATCAACTTCTGGTATTTCAGCAACTTTTGTATACAAATTTGTGAGATAGTCTGTTACTTCGGTGCGATTAGGGCAAAGAAACTTGTAATAGGGTACATAGGCTTGTACGTGATATGCCGATTCTCCGTTGCGATTTACGGCATACCAGGTTGAATCTATTTCGGGACCGCTTTGAAGCATAGCGGGTATCCACGCATGATATTCCATTCCGTTTGCTTTGGCTGCTTTAGCTGCACGACGGTGTTTTTCTACATCGTGACCAGCATTATAGCACATACCGTCGATACCATGACTTTTCCATTTGCTAAAATCGGACTGAAGCGTCTCTTCAGTTGTGTTTTGTCCTTCACCCTGCCAGGCATAACAGGTTACTTTGGTTGGGGAAGTAGGCGAGCATGCTGTAAAAGCGAATGCTGCAAGTGCAAAAATAAGATTTTTCATTTGAGCGTTTTTACATTTAGAATTAAGAAAGAACTTTGCTGAAATACAAAAACCGGAACATAGATATTTTCTACGTTCCGGTTATATATTACTATTTAGGCTGTTGTTACAGGAGAGTAAACACGAGAAGCAAGCTCTTTGTCTAATGTATAAAGACCAAATCCATTATCTTTGATCATCTTCAATGCATCGATAAGGCTTTGAGCTGTTTCTTCTTCTTCAACCTGTTCGTCGATGAACCAACGAAGCATAGACTCTGTTGCATAGTCTTTTTCTTCTACAGCCAAAGAGTTGAGGTTATTGATCATTGCTGTTACTTCACGTTCGTGAGCCAATGTGTCTTCAAATGCATTTAGAGGAGTTGCCCAAGATGTAGTTACTTCCGAAATAGGTTTAAGTTCAACTCTTCCTCCACGAGCGATAACATAGTTCATGAACTTCATGGCATGATCTTGTTCTTCTCTGAATTGGATGTTCATCCAGTTGGCAAAACCAGGATATCCCTTTGCTGCAAAGTCGGTCGACATGGATAGATATAGGTAAGCCGACCAGAATTCGGCATTGATCTGCTTGTTTAAAGCAGCTTCTAAACTTTTACTTAACATACTTCTACGTTTTTAATTGGATAAATATTATTCAATAAAATTAAATTTCACAGGCGCAGAGGGTCGGAATCAGATTACGGTCGCCATAAGCATTGTCTATGCGCGCCACATTGATCCAAAACTTGCTTTCGTGCAGCCAATCCAACGGATAGGCTGCCTTACTTCGTGAGTAGGAGTGCTTCCATTCGTCTCCAGTAATTTCGTACTCGGGATGTGGAGCATTTTTTAATACATTATCTTCTTTGTCGGCTTCGCCATTTTCAACCTCTTTGATCTCGTTCCAGATACATGCCATAACTTCAGCAAATCTGTCCAATTCTGCAAGACTTTCGCTTTCAGTTGGTTCAACCATTAAGGTGCCGTGTACAGGGAATGATAGTGTAGGGGCATGGTAACCAAAGTCCATTAAACGTTTTGCAATATCTCCTTCGTCGATTCCGGAACGCTCTTTTACGCCTCTGCACTCGAGAATAAGTTCGTGACCGACACGGCCTGTAGACCCGGTATACACGATTCCATAAGTGTCTTTGAATTTGGCAGCCAGATAATTGGCATTCAATATCGCTGTTTTTGTTACAGTTGTAAGTCCTTCTGCTCCCAACATGCGGATGTACCCGTAGGTAATTGGCAGAACTCCTGCACTTCCGTAGGGTGCTGCCGAAACTGTGTTAAGTTCGCCTTCGGAGATTATCGGATGCGAGGGAAGGAATGGAACAAGATGTTTAGCAACGCAAATAGGACCGACACCCGGACCACCACCGCCATGGGGGATTGCGAATGTTTTATGTAGATTGAGGTGGCAAACATCGGCTCCGATTGTGCCTGGATTAGTTAATCCAACCTGGGCGTTCATGTTTGCTCCATCCATATAGACCTGTCCGCCATAACTATGTACAAGCTGGCAAATTTCAATGATGCTGGTCTCAAATATACCATGTGTTGATGGATATGTGATCATCGTAGCAGCCAGATTATCCTTATGGGATTCAGCTTTGTTGCGGAAATCGTCCATATCGATATTTCCTTTCTCGTCACATTTTACTGTAACAGTGGCAAACCCGCATTGAACAGCGCTGGCAGGATTAGTGCCATGTGCCGAAGCCGGAAGTAACACGATGTTTCGGGTTCCCTGCCCAATACTTTCCAAATAGGAGCGTATTACTTTTAGTCCGGTATATTCGCCGGATGCTCCTGAGTTCGGCTGGAAGCTTACCCCTTTAAAACCAGTAATTTCAGCAAGGTAAGTACTTAGGTTTTCAATCAGTTCAGTATAACCTTCCACCTGCTCGTCTGGTGCGTAGGGGTGTATTCCGCTGAATTCGGGCTTACTTAAAACGAATAATTCGGAGGCTGCATTTAGCTTCATTGTGCATGAGCCCAAAGAGATCATGGAGTGGGCCAGGGAGATATCTCTGCGTTCCAATCGTTTGATATAGCGCATCAACTCTGTTTCGGTATGGTATTTTTTAAATACATCCTGTTGCAAGAATGCCGATGTACGCTTAAAAGTATCATCAAAATATTGATTTCTTTCAATGTTCTGCCCCAGCGTATAATCTTTCCCGGCTGCTCCGGAAAAGATATAGAGCAACACTCCGATATCTGTTATTTGGGTGGTTTCATCTAAACTTATCCCAATTTGTCCGTTTCCAAAATATCTTAGATTAACCTTGCATTCAAGAGCAATTTCCCTTAATGCACTTAAAGAGACGTTCGCGGGAAGTTCAACTTTTAGTGTATCAAAGAAGTTCTTATTTAGCTGTTTATATCCCAGCTTTTCAAACTCTCCGGATACGAATCCTGCATAACTATGTATTCTGGATGCGATGTCTTTTAATCCTTCTGCTCCATGATAAACGGCATAAAATCCGGCCATGGTTGCCAGTAATGCCTGGGCAGTACAAATATTGGAAGTAGCTTTTTCTCTTTTAATGTGTTGTTCGCGGGTCTGTAATGCCAGACGGTATGCCGGTTTACCATAAGCATCTTTAGATATGCCAATGATCCGTCCTGGAATAGTACGCTTGTATTCATCTTTTGTGGCCATAAAACCAGCAGAAGGTCCTCCAAAATACATGGGAATTCCAAAGCGTTGACTGCTGCCGAAAACAACATCGGCTCCCCATTCTCCCGGAGGTGTAAGCAAAACCAAACTAAGGAGATCGGCTGCAACGGCTACGCGAGTTCCATTTTCGTTAGCTTTGGTAACAAAAGACCGGTAATCTTCGATGGAGCCGTTTTTATTGGGATATTGAACTATGGCACCAAATACATCCGGTGTAAATTCAAAGGTTTTATAATCTCCTTTTACAATTTTAATTCCCTGAGGTTTCATACGGGTATGAAGTACTGCCAGAGTGGAAACAAACACATGTTGATCAACAAACAATGTATTGGCTCCATCCTTAACCTGCGACCGGCTTCTTGCTCCATGTAACATTGTTGCGGCCTCTGCCCCGGCAGTAGCCTCGTCTAAAAGTGAACAGTTGGTAAGCGGCAATGCTGTAAGGTCACAAATCATTGTTTGGAAATTAAGAAGAGCTTCCAATCTGCCTTGCGATATTTCGGCTTGATAAGGCGTATATGAGGTGTACCAAACCGGATTTTCCAATACATTTCGTTGAATTGGTGCAGGGGTTATAGTGTCATACCATCCCATCCCTATATAAGAGGTGAAAATCTCATTTTTTGAACCCAATTCGGCAATGTGTTCAGCATATTCGCGCTCGGTCATCGCTTCAGGCAGGTTTAATGATTCATTTAATCTGATATCGGAGGGGATTGTCTGGTCAATTAGTTCATCCAGAGAATTAACCCCGATAGTGTTGAGCATCTGGGGAATGTCTTCTTCCCTTATGCCAACGTGGCGGTTTACAAATTTATTTGTGTCCATAGATTCTAGGTATTTGATTTATTTTTGAATTTAGATGTACGGATTTTCAAGTTTTTCTTCACGAATAGAAGACTCTGGCCCATGACCGGGATAAATTATAGTACTGTCCGGTAAGGTTAGGAGCTTGTTTCGGATGGCAGCAAGTAGTATTTCCTGATTACCGGCCCATAAATCTGTACGCCCGATACTACCGGCAAAGAGAGTATCGCCCGTAATAGCCAGATTGCTTTCTTCGCTATAAAAAACAAGACTTCCGGGAGAATGTCCTGGAACATGTAACGAGGTGAGGGTACTTTCTCCAAAATGGATTGCTTCTCCAACTGTAATAAAATGGTTTACTTGTCCACTCTTGCCTTTCATGGATAGTCCGAATGCCTTGGCTTGTTCTTCGGCAGAAGGAAGTAACTCTGTATCTGCCTTATGAGCTTCTGGTTCCAAACCATAGGTTTGAGTTATAAATGAGTTTCCAAACACATGGTCGAGATGCAAGTGAGTACATAAAAGTCTTTTCAAAGTAAGTTTATTCTCATCTATAAAGGCTTTTAATTCCTCTTCTTCCCGCTGATTCATGCAGCCGCAATCAATTAATACAGCCTCGCCTGTCTTATCGTATAACAGATAGGTGTTTACAGAAAAATAATTGAATTCAAAACGTTTTACATGTATCATAACGGCACGTATACAACTTTTTTTGTTTTAAAAAACTCTTCTTTAAAGTAATCCCCTAATTCTAAACTTAATGCCTGATTTCTAAAAGGAAGGATTTCATGCTGAAGTTCGCCCCCTTTGAGACAGATAAGTCCGTTGGGAAGAGCGTTTTGTTGCTCTTTTTTTATGTTTTTTCGTACTAGCTTTACCAAATCAGCCAAAGGCATAACAGCCCGACTTACCACGAAGTCATACTTTTCTTTTTCCTCTTCTACTCTGCAATGGCGGAAGGTGATGTTTTTAAGTCCGATAGCTTCAGCTACTGCTTGTCCCACTTTTATTTTTTTGCCTATGCTATCCACCAAATGAAATTGAACATTTGGAAAGAAAATGGCTAATGGGATACCAGGAAAACCTCCTCCTGTGCCGACGTCCATTACAGACGATCCATCCTTGAAGCGAAGCATTTTAACTATACCCAATGAATGTAAAACATGATGAAGGTAAAGATTTTCAATATCTTTCCTTGAAATAACATTTATTTTAGCATTCCAATCAGTATATAAATCGTATAGTGCTTCAAGTTGTTGGCACTGTTGTTCGTTTAATTCGGGAAAATAAGTTTGTATTACTTTCATTGTTTTTAATTATTAAAAAAACTAAAACAGAATCTCTCGTTTAAAATACGAGATGGGCTATAGGGCTTTCTTTACGGGCCAGATGTCTTATTTCTTCGTAAGACAGATGCACATGTGTTGCTCCGACTACATAAGCCGCTATTTCATATTCATTAAACGTATAATTTATACCGGTTTCATCTACACTGAAGTTCCCATTTGGAAATATTTCATCTACACTGAAAAAGCCCATATTTTCGAGAGCTTTTACATCGGTTACCTGATTTTGTTTCGCTATGGCATCAACAAGAATTTTGGCAAGATCATCTTCATAATTATCAATAAATACCTCTTTCTCTGTAACAGCAGAACCTGTCTTTAAGTTGATGATATGATTGAAATAGGAATGGGATCCATGAGCCCCTCCGGTGTAATTTTCAAAGTTTACAGTGAAACATAACAACCCGCTTTTATTATAAGTGATTTTGTTTGAAGACATTTCGTAGTAAGAATACCAAGCTCCAATGGGTTCATCCTGTGCTTTGTCAGCCTCAGATTTAAAATCGGCTTCAAGTGCCTTATAATTGGTAAGGTAATCTTCTGTATATTTTTTTACAGCCTCCTTTGGTGAATAATCAACATATGAATCTCCAAAATACGATTGGATGAAGATCCGCTGTATGTCCTTGATCTGTTGTTTATTGTCGACCTGAGTAGGATATGTGAAGTTGATTTGCAGATTGCAATTGGGGTTTTCAGGGTTATCAAGCAAATGGTAACTTCTATCTACCTTAATGGAGTCGAAAGTAACTTTATTACTGTCTGCTTTCTTTGGCGTATTGTTACATCCGGCAAGTATAAGTATTGATATTAACACTATAAATTTAGCTTGAAGCTGTGTTGTCATGGCTCTTAAATTTACAATTATATCATGCAAACGTACGAAAATAATTCGATTTTTGCTTCGTAAAGGTGAAAAGAAATATATTTGAATATAAACAGAGCAGCTTATGATGTTTACTCTTAAGATATTCAATTTATTTGTGTATTTTTGCCGAATAATAAATGTTAGAATGGAATATAATACAGAACTAAAACGTTTGATTCTGCCTGAGTATGGACGCAATATACAAAACATGGTAGATTATTGCCTTACAATTGAAGATAAGGAAGAACGTATGCGGTGCGCCAATTCAATTATCAATATCATGGGGAATATGTTTCCTCACCTGCGTGATGTTAATGACTTTAAACATATTTTGTGGGATCACCTGGCCATCATGGCGGATTTTAAACTTGATATTGATTATCCGTATGAAATTGTAAAGAAGGAAGATTTGCATAGCCGTCCGCCACGTATCCCTTATAATACAGGTAGAATTCGTTACAGACATTACGGAAAAACATTGGAAAGAATGATTTTAAAGGCAAATGAATTTGATGAGGGACAAGAAAAGACATATCTTATCAAACTGTTAGCCAATCAAATGAAAAAATCATTTTTAAACTGGAATAAAGAAGCGGTGGATGACCGGAAGATTTTTAAAGATCTGGATGAATTGTCGGAAGGGAAAATTGTATTGGATGAAGAACAACACAAGCTTACCGAAAGCAGAGATATCTTATCTCGTAAAAATACAAACAAAAACTATACACGTAAAGGTCGTTGACCTTTTGTAATAATAGACTATGGCATCATTTGTTATTGAAGGTGGTTGTAGAATGAGCGGAGAGATTATTCCGCAGGGGGCTAAAAATGAGGCATTACAAGTGATTTGTGCTGTTTTACTTACTCCCGAAAAAGTTACGATAGCTAATGTTCCGGACATTCTGGATGTAAATAATCTTATACAGTTATTAAGAGATATGCAGGTTAAGGTGGAGCGATTATCGTTAGACACTTATGCATTCCAGGCTGATAATTTGGATCTGGATTATTTAAAAACGGAAGATTTTGTACGGAAAAGTGCTTCGTTGAGAGGTTCTGTAATGATTGTGGGGCCTTTGCTGGCCCGTTTCGGAAAAGCCGTTTTGCCAAAACCTGGAGGTGATAAGATCGGACGCAGAAGATTGGATACTCATTTTACTGGTATACAGAAGCTCGGAGCTACTTTTACATACAATCAGGATGCCCAGCTTTATGAAATTGAAGCAAAGCGCCTGAAGGGGGCTTATATGCTTTTGGATGAGGCATCGGTTACAGGTACAGCAAATATATTGATGGCTGCAGTACTGGCAGAAGGAACTACAACGATTTACAATGCTGCTTGTGAGCCTTATTTGCAGCAACTTTCTAAAATGTTGATTCAGATGGGAGCCGATATTTCGGGAGTTGGGTCTAATTTGCTTACTATTCAGGGCGTGGAATCGCTGAAGGGGGCAAATCACTTGATTCTTCCGGATATGATTGAGGTGGGAAGTTTTATTGGTATGGCGGCGATGACCGGCTCTGATATAACGATCAAAAATACCGGCTTTGATATGTTGGGTATTATACCTGAATCGTTCAGACGTTTGGGGATTACTGTCGAGCAACAGGGCGACGATATTCATATTCCTACGCATGATTCTTACGAAATAGATACTTTCATCGATGGGTCAATCATGACGATTGCAGATGCTCCATGGCCAGGTTTGACACCCGACTTGCTCAGTGTGTTTCTAGTTGTTGCAACGCAGGCTGTGGGAAGTGTGCTGATTCATCAGAAAATGTTTGAAAGCCGCCTTTTCTTTGTAGATAAGCTGATTGATATGGGTGCTCAGATTATTTTATGCGATCCACACAGGGCAACTGTTATAGGCTTGGGAAACCGATATAAGCTTCGTGGAGCAACAATGGTGTCTCCGGATATTCGTGCAGGTATTGCTTTGCTTATTGCTGCTATGAGTGCAGAAGGTACAAGCCGTATTCATAATATCGATCAGATTGACAGGGGGTATCAGAATATAGATAAACGCCTTAATAGCATAGGTGCACGTATTACACGTCTTTAATACCAATATATGATAAAGAAAGAAGATGTTTTCAAGATTGGTCAGTTTGCCAAGCCTCATGGAATAAAAGGGGAGATAACACTGCTCACTACAAGTGATGTGTTTGATGACAGCGGTGATCCATTTGTTGTTTGTGAATTTGAAGGGATTCTGGTACCTTTCTTTATTGAGGAATATCGTTATAAGTCCGATTCGTCTATCCTTGTTAAACTCGAAAACATTGATTCCGAATTACAGGCACGCGAATTCAGTAATCTGGAGGTGTATTATCCTCTTGATGCTGCAGTTGGAGATCTGGTTGGTGATATGACCTGGGATAGTTTTGTGGGATATGTTGTTTTAGATACAAGATTGGGTATTTTAGGCCCAATTACAATGGTGGATGAATCTACAATCAATGTCCTTTTACAAGTAGATTATAAGGGTAATGAAATATTAATTCCTGCGGCCGAGGAGCTGATACTTGGGGTTGATCACGACAAGAAGTTATTGGAGGTGGCGTTGCCGGACGGATTACTTGATTTATAATAGTTAATAAGCGTGAACATCTTTTCAATGGAGGAGGATTTTGTTACTTTTGCGTTTTAAGTAAAAAGCATGGTACAGAAAAAACGAAAGCATCAGAAGTCTTTTTGGCACCGGATACGGTTCAAATACAAACTGTCATTTTTTAATGAGGCCACACTCGAAGAGGTATGGTCTTTCCGTCTATCTCAGCTATCTGCTTTTGTTGTATTAGCTGTCTTTGCTTTTTTTCTGATCGCTATCACTTCCTTTATTATTATCAAAACCCCCATTAGAAACTATCTTCCCGGATATCTGGATGTTGAAGTTCGAAAAGAAATAGTACAAAATGCACTCAAAGCTGATTCTTTAGAAAGGATGTTGGCAGTACAAAAACTATATCTTGATAATGTGGCAGGTATCTTAACCGGAACTTTGCCTCTGGACTCCATCCGAACCATAGATTCTCTTGCACATGCCGATGCAAACTATGAAATACCTCGTGGAAAGGCTGAGTCGGAATTTGTGAAAAAGTTTGAGGAAGAAGAAAAGTATAATCTGTCTGTACTTACACCAAATTCAGCTCCTACTGAAGGTGCTTTCTTTTATAAACCGGTAAGTGGAGTGATCTCATCGCATTATGAGGCGGAAAAACGTCATTATGGTGTTGATCTTGTTGCTGCAGAACGTGAAAGCGTTCTGGCAACTATGGATGGTACGGTTGTTTTTACCGGTTTTGATGTAAACTACGGAAATGTGATTCAGATTCAGCATAGAAATGGATTTTTATCTATTTACAAACATAATGAATTGTTGCTTAAGGATGCGGGAGACCGTGTAGTAGCAGGAGAGGCAATTGCTTTGGTAGGTAATACAGGTAAGTTGTCTACAGGACCTCATCTGCATTTTGAACTTTGGTACAAGGGATCTCCTGTTAATCCTGAAGAATATATATCTTTTTAATACATGAAAAGACAACTGGCTATTTTAGGCTCTACCGGTTCGATAGGAACGCAGGCACTTGAAGTGATCAGCGAACATGCTGACCTGTTTGAAGTATATGCTCTGACGGCTAACAATCAGGTAGATTTATTGATAAATCAGGCGAGAAAGTTCTTGCCGGAGGTTGTGGTAATCGCCAATGAACAGAAATATCCCGAACTAAAGGAGGCTTTGGAAGATCTTCCAATTAAGGTGTGGGCAGGTGCCGATGCCATCTCTCAGGTTGTACAGGCTGAACCTATTCATATGGTGCTGACAGCAATGGTGGGATATTCAGGATTAAAACCAACGATACAGGCGATAAAAGCAGGTAAGGCAATTGCATTGGCAAATAAAGAGACGTTGGTGGTTGCCGGAGAATTAATTACAGCATTGGCTACGGAATATAAAGTGCCTGTTTTACCTGTTGACTCCGAACATTCTGCTATTTTTCAATGTTTGGTTGGTGAAGGTAACAATGCGGTGGAAAAGATATTGCTGACAGCCTCTGGTGGACCTTTTCGTAACAAATCATTGAAAGAACTTGAAACCGTCACCAAAGCTCAGGCATTAAAACATCCTAATTGGTCAATGGGTGCGAAGGTGACAATTGATTCTGCTTCAATGATGAATAAAGGTTTTGAGATGATTGAAGCCAAGTGGTTGTTTGGCCTCTCTCCCGAACAAATTCAGGTTGTAGTTCATCCACAGTCTATTATTCACTCAATGGTTCAATTTGAAGATGGTGCTGTTATGGCGCAGCTGGGGATTCCTGATATGAAGCTTCCGATCAGCTATGCATTTTCGTATCCGGAAAGATTAAAAAGTAGTGCTCCCAGATTGGATTTTAATCAATACTCTACATTGACTTTTGAGGAGCCCGATATGACTCGTTTCCGAAATCTGGCCTTTGCTTTTGATGCGGTTAAAAAAGGGGGAAACATGCCCTGTATTTTGAATGCTGCGAATGAGGTTGTAGTTGAGGCTTTCTTAAAGGATCGGATTGGCTTTCTTCAAATGAGTGAAGTAATAGAGCAAACCATGTGCAAGGCATCTTTTGTCCCTACACCTTCGTACGATGATTATGTACGATCTGATGAGGAAGTACGCCTGATTGCAGCATCCTTATTCTAATAAATAAATTAAAACATAACAAACGATAGATGGAGACATTTTTAATTAAGGCTTTACAGCTTATTTTGAGTTTATCAATTTTGGTTGTCGTTCATGAGTTCGGCCATTTTCTTTTTGCCCGGATCTTTAAGGTGAGAGTTGAAAAGTTTTATCTTTTCTTCGACCCTTGGTTCTCTCTTTTTAAGTTTAAACCTAAAAAGAGTGAAACTGAATATGGTATTGGCTGGTTACCTTTAGGTGGATATTGTAAAATATCCGGAATGATTGATGAATCGATGGACAAAGAACAAATGGCATTACCTCCTCAACCATATGAATTCAGATCGAAACCGGCAGGTCAGCGATTGATGATTATGATTGCCGGAGTAGTGTTTAACTTTTTGCTGGCTTTGTTTATATACTCTATGGTTTTGTTTGCCTGGGGTGATACTTATCTTCCATTGAAGAATATGAAGATGGGTATGTATTATAGTGAGACCGCAAAACAGATCGGGTTCCAGGACGGTGATATTCTTTTATCGGCAAATGGTGAAGAATTGGATCGTTTTGGAGAATCAGCCATTCGTAAGATTGTAGAGGCACAAACAGTTGTGGTTTTACGTAACGGCGAAGAGCAGGAAATTGCAATACCAAATGATTTGATGCAACGTATGATGCGCGATAAAAAGGGATTTGCCGGACTTCGCTATCCAATGGTTGTAAATAAATTTTCTGAAAATTCTCCTGCTTTAGCAGCCGGTTTTCAGGCAAATGATAGTATTGTGTCTGTCAATGGAACGTCTACTCCGGGAGCCGACGATGTAGCGGATATGCTTTCAAAACATAAAAATGAAGCAATCGAAGTTGGAATATATCGTTCAGGAAATCCTCTTACTTTGACTCTAACAACTGATACGGCAGGGCATATGGGTATTTATATGAAAAGCCCGATGGAAGTTTTTGAAACTGTAACTACCACATATGGATTTTTTGCCTCTTTCCCGGCTGGTATTCAGAAGGGTGTAAGCACATTAAAGGGATATGTGAATGATATGAAATATGTGTTTACCAAAGAAGGAGCTTCCAGTCTTGGAGGTTTTGGAACTATCGGAGGTTTATTCCCTGCTCAGTGGGATTGGATGATTTTCTGGGAACGGACTGCTTTTCTGTCAATTATCCTTGCATTTATGAATATTCTTCCTATTCCGGCATTGGATGGAGGACATGTTATGTTTTTAATTTATGAGGTGGTTGCAAGACGTAAACCTAGTGATAAGTTTCTTGAATATTCGCAGATTGTGGGTATGGCATTACTGTTTGGTTTATTGATCTATGCGAACGGAAATGATATATTCAGATACTTCTTTGGTTCGTGAAAATAATGACAATAATATTATAAAATAGAAAAGGTTTC
>WARP01000327.1_pt1 | contig 25837 bp, 21 predicted proteins | sample 4769151 | NCBI WGS metagenome assembly WARP01 (sample SAMN08893023, study PRJNA449175) | gut metagenome | isolation source: rumen sample fed with dry roughage | host: cow | place: India: Nagpur | collected 2016
ATCTCTTTTTGGTATTCATAGAGTATTGAGACATAATATTTATTTGTACTACTCTTCGATACAGTCACACTCTTTAAAGTCATCTCATTAGGAATCACTCTGTGTTGTTTGATTTTAACATCGCCCAGTTTAGGAAGTTTGATGTAGCCTTTTAATAGAACGATGTTATGGTTAACAAGGTTGGTTGTGTACCCATAATCATGTTTCTTAGAATGGAACTTAGGTAAGTCTTGTTTACGTTTAAAGAACATTCTAAAGGCTTTTTCAAGATTGAGTTGGGTATTCGCGAGTGACAATGAATCGACGTCTTTCAGAAAGGGATAATTCTCTTTATACTGTGCAGGACGGTTATATAGTTGGGTTTTATTCAACTCATAGTGTTTCTGTTTATCTTCTAACATCTTATTCCATAAAAAGCGATTATGGCCTAGGGTCATATGAATCAAAGTTTTTTGAGTTTCAGTTGGATAGATTCTAAACTTAAAGGCTTTATTCATCTAGGTCACCTTGGCTTTCAGTAGAGTGCAGAAACGTGTATAAATACACCATTATTATAACATTATTTATTATGTTTTGTAAATATAAAATAAGTCAATTCATCCCACCACCTATAGAGGTAGGGGACTTCTTGATTGGGGTGTTAAAAATAAAACAGGTTGCCCTGTTTATTTAATCTTACAAGTGTTTATGCCAAAGAGTTTGTATAACCCACAAAAACTAAATAGGGCTGTGAGTACTAAAACAAAAGCAACAACGAACAATAAAATGCCTAACCACAAGATAGACTCAATCGTAATTGCGGCAACTATGACTAAAATAAGAGCCATCATATAACGAATCATTTTATCTAGTTGACCAATGTTTGATTTAAGTTTCATTTTATCACTCCTCGACTCTATTATATAGTGATAAGTCAATTGGGTAAAACCAAATGCTTTATAAGCTAACGATTTGATAGCCTGAAGCTTTAATAAGTCTATTCATAACTGCATAACTCACTTCGTCGGTTTCATTATAATAAATGAATATTTTATCCATATCCCATTCATCCATGTCTCTAAGGGCAGAAAAAATGTTCTTTGCAATCGATTTTGAATTGTTTGCTTCGCCTATTGGTCTTGTACGATACCCAATAAACGTATTGGTGTACTCATTTGGACAAATAATCGCGGTTTTATCTAAATTAGCGCTGGATTGATCGATAAACGCTTTGACTTTATCAATCTCACCATGTAATAAAACAACGTCTCCTTTAGGTTTATAATGCGTATATTTCATCCCTGGGGATTTAACTTTTTCAGTAGGTTTTTGACCAGATAAATCATGTATAGTATAAGATAGAACCTTTTCTATCATCGACTTTGTGATAGCACCTGGTCTAAGAATCACAGGTTTATCTGTGACATCTATGACAGTAGATTCTAATCCTATGAGGCTTTCACCACCATCAATAACGGCATCCACTCGACCATTAAAGTCTTCATAAACATGTTTAAATTGTGTGGAAGATGGTCTACCTGAAATGTTTGCTGAAGGGGCAGCAATCGGAACCCCAGTGAATAAGATGAGTTTTTGAGCAATCGGATGATTAGGCATTCTTAATGCGACAGTATCCAACCCACCTGTTGTTTCTTTAGGGACAATATCTGTTTTATCAAATATAAACGTGATTGGTCCTGGCCAAAACGCATCCATGAGTTTGGCTGCATCCTCACTAATGATTCTCGCATATAACTTCACATCTTCTTTTCTAGCAATATGAACAATGAGTGGGTTATCAGAAGGTCTGCCTTTAGCTTCATAAATAGCTTTAGACGAATCCTTATTCAATGCATTTCCACCTAGACCATAAACCGTCTCTGTAGGAAAAACAACTAATTTTCCCTCAATTAATAGTGTTTTTAACTCATTTAGTTTGATTAAATCATCCAAATCGGATGCTTTATAGCATTTTGTTTCCACTGTATCCCTCTTGTTTCTACTAGCAAATGAATTATACCATTATTAAGAAATCTTTAAAAGACTTCACTATATGTAATATATTATACTAATATTGTTTGACTTTCGAAAAGTCTTTTTGGTAAAATCAATAAGTATCATATACACTTTCTTTTATTTAAGACTGAACAAGCGGCAATCCCTTTCGATTGTGCAGCCGGGCCTTTGGCAACAGAAACTTCTAGTATCTGTGGGACAGCACCCAGAGATATTTTTTATTTTTAGGAGACGACCATGAAAAAAAGAATTGAACGTGTTATCTTAATCAGTTTAGGACTTAATATCATACTTACGATTATTAAGTTAAGCTTCGGATATTTCGGAAACTCCAGCAGTTTGACCAGCGATGGTTTTAATTCGTTATCCGATGTATTGGTGAGCATTGTGTTATTTATTTTTATCAAAGTGGCCCATAAAGGCCCTGATAAGAATCACCCTTATGGACATGAAAAGTATGAAGCCTTAGTATATTTCATTTTGGGTATGGTATTACTAATTACTGGATTCACAATCGGTTTTGATGCGGTCAAGAGTTTTCATAAATCTATAACCAATGATGAAGCGTATGTAATGCCACACATAGTCACACTTTATGCAGCAATATTTTCGGTTATCGTGAAGCTCATACTGTTTAAAATCAACAACCGAACAGCCAAAAAATACGACTCTCCATCGCTTAAGGCAGATGCTTTAAATCACTTATTTGATATCATCGCAACCTCATTTAGCGTGATTAGTATTATTTTTGCACTGTTTGGGTTATGGTATATCGAATACATTGCCTCAGTTCTAATTGGCTTAATCATCATTAAAACAAGCTTATCGATTGCCAAAGATGCGATTTCATTCTTAGTAGATGAAGCACCAGATCCCATTATTATTGATCAAATTGAGAAAACGGCTTTATCTGTAAAAGGGGTTCTATCTGTAGATGATTTAAAGGTTAGAATGCATGTGAAGAACTTATATGTTGACATCGAAATCAGTGTCGATCGTGAACTCAGTTTAGAAAAAGCACATTTGATTTCTGAAAATGTACACGATATGGTCGAAGAGAGACACGATGTGATTCATTGTATGGTTCATGTCAATCCTAAAGAAAACTAACATCGATAGTGAAAAAGTACTCTGCCTAGGCAAAGTACTTTTTTTTAGTTAAGCAGGAATCACTGCTCCGCCATAATGATTTGTAATAAAATCTTTAATCGTTTTTGAAGATAATACTTCCACTAATGCTTTGATCTTTGGTGAGGTTTCGTTGCCATTTAGTACGGCAACAATGTTTACAAACGGATTATTCTCGGTTGGTTCGACTGCAATACGTTCAGTTTCACTTAATTCTCCTTCTAAAGCGTAGTTACCATTAATAAAGATAAACGCGCCTTCTTGGTTCTTTTGAGCTTGGACTAAGAGTGCTGCTTCAATGATTTGAAAACTAAAGTTGACCTTTTTCGAAAGGATAGCTTCTTCAGGATCGTTATAAGTAAATTCTGGGTTAAACCCTTCGACTGGAGTTACTAGTCCTAATCCTTCTAAAAATAGGACAATACGTCCATAATCTGAAGCATTGTCGCTAATGAGGATTTTATCGCCATCAGAAAGTGCGTTAATGTCTTTCTTTTTAGAACCATATAACCCGATTGGTTCAATGTGAACATTTAATACATTGACGAGTTTCTTTGTAGCCTCAACAGAATCGTTATATGCGTTAAAATAAGGTATGTGTTGGAAATAGTTTGCGTCTGCTGAACCATTTGAAACGGATGGATTTCCAATACTATAATCAGAAATCACAGTGATTTTTAATGTATATCCAAGTTCATTTAGTAATGGGATTGCTTCGATGAGTACTTCTTCATGTGGCACCGAGGTTGCAACAACCTTGATAACCTCATATTTATTGTTATTACATCCTGCTAGTGTAATTAAACTAACGATTATTAATGCGAAACTTATTATTTTTTTCATGATTTCTCCTATCTCTTATCTATTCTTTTGGCTAGATAATCGCCAATAATTTGAATAACTAATACGATTACTAACAATAATATAACTGAGGCATACATCATGTCATAATCCATTGTCAGTGCTCTTCTTCTTGCTAAATCTCCGAGTCCCCCCGCCCCAACAGCCCCTGCTGCTGCGATGAACCCGACCAGCGAAACCATAGTTACAGTAAAGCCAGAAATCAAGCTTGGCATCGCTTCTTTAAATAATAGAACAATTAGCGTCTTTCGGTTTGCTCCTAATGAATGAATGGCTTCAATGTGGCCTTTTGGAATATCTCTTAAGGCATTATAGAATACCCTTCCGTAAAATGGTGCAGCACTTAATACTAAGGAAGGAATCGCGGCGTTTGGCCCTAACATAGTTCCGACCAGCCATACGGTAACAGGAATCATGATAATCATCAAAATGATGAATGGAACCGATCTAAATACATCCATGATTGATCCAAATATCTTATGAAATACTGCTTGTTTCTTTGAACCATTTAACTCTGTTAGAAATAACGTTAATCCAATGATACTTCCAAAAATAAACACCAATAGCCCTGTTACAACGAGTAAGTATAATGTGTCTTTAAATGCATCGATCAATAATGATTGTTCATAAGCTGTAAATGACATTTTATCGTTCCTCCTTGTTAAACTCTGTGATTCTTACCCCATGATTTCGTAAGTAGTCTAATGATTCTTGGTCGTTTCTTCCTTCTATACGAATGATCATCCTACCAAGGATATGACCTTTCAACTTAAGGGTTTCTGCATGTAAGATACTTAATCTCACCTGATAGGTTTGAATCATGGTTGACAACAACGACTCGTAGACGTTTTTATCATCATATATCAGTTGATATACGTCATCGCCCCTAAAGAAATCCAGTTCTTCTTGTCGTAATAGCTTCTTAGATATCTCTTTTTGAGGATTAATGAATAGATTAACTGTTAACTTTTGCTCAACAATGCGACCATTTTCCATAACGACAATTTGATCGGCAATCTCGCGCACAATCTCCATTTGATGGGATATAAAGACTATGGTCATCGACTCTTTTTCTTTGATTTCATTGAGTAGTTTCACAACTTCTAAGGCTGTATTCGGGTCAAGTGCTGAAGTAATTTCATCACATAATAAGTACTTAGGTTTAAAGGAGATTGCTCTTGCGATTCCAACTCGTTGACGTTGTCCTCCTGACAATTCTTTTGGATAGTTATCCTTCTTATCCAGAAGTCCAACTAAATTTAGTACTTCTAGGATACGTTCATGACGCTCATCCTTAGGATAATTGCTAATTTGAAGTGCAAGCTTAATGTTTTCATAAACCGATAGTTGACTTAGTAAATTGTCACTTTGAGAAACCATGCCCATCTGTTTTCTTAATGTGTTTAGTTCATTGGGTTTTAGTTTTGTTAATTCAATGCCATCAATCAGAATTTGACCACTTGATGGTTTAATTAATCCATTTAAAAGTCTTACAAGTGTTGATTTACCTGCGCCACTGTAGCCAACAATGCCATAGCACATTCGGTCATCAAGCCTTAAGTCGATGTTGCTTAATGCTTGAAAATCGCCTTTCTTGGATTCAAATGTTTTATTCACCTGTTTTAATTCAATCATCCTAAAACCTCCTAAAAATAAAAAAATCCCTAGCAATTGCTAAGGACGAGATTAATCGTGGTACCACCTTAATTTATAGGCAAAAAGCCTACCTTCTTCGAGTACTTATCTGTTGATGTTATACTCTAACTCGATAACGGGAGTACCCGATATTCCCTACTACTGTTTCAGGAATACTGCTCAAAGACCATGTTCACTGATTATTACATACCCCTTTTCACCAACTGGGGCTCTCTTTGATGGATTAAATCAATTACTCTTTCTTTTCACTGCATTTATGATAGTTTGATTATAAACTTTAAAAATTGGTTTGTCAACACTAACGTTTTATCCAATTGATACATGGATTTTTTTACAATATGGGCAAATGATACTTCCATCTTGAGACAGCTTTGTAATGTTCTTGTAGAACATCTCAGATTCAACGCGTTTACTTTCTTGCCATTTGTCTTCACTGATATTTTTATGTAAATTGGATTTATGTCTTCCTTCTGGAATGGTGGTATAGAAATAATATAGCTTGGTTTCTGGACAAGTATTCTTGTGAATCGATAACTGACAGTTTGAACAAGTATGTCCGTTGCCATTCTTCTGTTTTTCTAATGTCCCTCCACAAAATGGGCAGACCTCTCGGACTGTATCGGTATAGATCATCCCTTTTAAAATGACTTGTTGAAGTCGTCTAAAAGAATCAATGTCATCCATAGATATCGACATATTGTCGTTATTGACATAATCATATTCAAAAGGATCAACCTTAATAACATCATGAAGTCTTCGTTTAATGATTTGTGTTTTAAGTTTTTCATCATCATAGTTATATCCCACAATCATGACACGGTAATAGGTGTTTTTCTTAAAGTATAACAACATAGAATCGTCTTCATTATTTTGAACAGTAACGCGCCAATCTTTATAAGAAAACTCAACATTAAGGTTGTTTAAGTCCATTTTAATCTTAGGGTCTACTTCAAAATTATAGTGACCTAATGCGAAAATAATTAACAATTGCACAAACTTAGAGTAGTACTTGTTAATCCATTCTTCATCAAAATCAACAGATTCATTAGGAATAATGACCCCTTTACCTGATAAGTACTTATGGGTTTTAAATACTTGTTTATAATCTTTTTGCATCAAGAAGATATTGGTCTTTTTCAGTCTAATATCCGTATTTCTTCGTTTGTTCTTTTGATAGATTGGTTTGTTAAGTCTTGGCTGAATGGACTTAGTGATTTGATTCAGTTCGACCAATAGTCTATTAGATAAGGCCAAATAGTGACTAAAATCTCGAATATATCCGGTATGAAGTTTTCCTATGGCTAGGAAGTAATTTAAATGGTTCACTTTCTCCAAAATGTTGAATCGCATGATGTCGCTGGCATAGAGCAGATTGCTCAAAATATGTCTGTTTTTACTTGCAAAATAGAGGATATCATCGACTAAATTACAAAATATGACGTTTTCATAAATTGTATAATCATCTTCATACACACGGGTTAAAAGCTTGCGTGGTTTGACACCTCTAGCTGTGATATTTTCCACATGTTGACTGTGATTGGCCAAATACTGAAACGTACCTTGATTGATGATTCTTGCGTTTTCTACAGGTAAAACATCATCGTTCTCTTTTAAAACGATGATTGGTTTTGTGAATATTCTCTTAATTGATGGTAATGACTTATTAATGTATCTGATGGTCGTTTCAAGTAAGCTAAAATCAAAATTGGGCTCAATTGAAAAAAGCGTCATATTATGGACGACATAATAGTCAAACTCAATATAGTTTACAATCGGGTGTTTTTCGATGAAAAGCTCGATGCCTTTTAGGAGAGAGGCAAAGTGTTTCTTTGCCTCAACCTGGTATTTATCCTGTTTAATGACCATATTAATCGATGTCTAGACGTCTTACGAACTCTGCACATTGGTTAAGTCTAAGTTTTTCAAAGGCTTCTACGAGTTTTTCTTTATCATCGATGGTTTTAGTTTCAAGTTTTTGAACAACTTTACTTAAAATGATTTTTTCTACTGCTTCTGCTTCAACATTTTCATTTTGGAAACAAGCTTTATAGACGTTTACGAACTCTTCTATTTGTTTGAGTATTCTATTACCAAATGAAATATTAAATGGTGCTAATAGGACTTCAACGCCTTTGATGATCTCACTATTTTCTGCATCGAAATTACCAGATTCCTTGGCATTAATCAACAGTTCATTGATGGTCTTATAATCATAAAACTGTTTAGGAATTGGGTTGGAATAGTTTCTAACTTTCGGTGCACGTTTCATGAAATTCATAGTGTGAGCGCGGTCATATACTTTATCCGAGATGACGAATGTTGATTCATCTCTGTTCGCTGTGCCGATAAACCAAACGTTAGGCGGAACAATAAGTGTATTCCCATTAATCAATTTCGAGTATTCGTATGTGTCATTTTCATCTTTTCGTTTGATGTTTATATTGAGTAGTTTAATCTCACGTTTATGTTCTTCATGTTCCATAAGCGATAAGAAGTCCGAAAAATAGTATTCAATACGGGAAAGGTTCATTTCATCTAGTAAGATAAATGTAAACACCTCTGGATTTAAGGCTGCTTTATATAAAGACAATGTGAATTTTTTAGGTGTGTAGATTTTGGAGAACTCATTATAATAACCTAGTAATTCATTCTTATCTTTCCATGAGGATTCTACTTCAATGATTTCACAGTTTCCTAAAATGGCTTCAGCAAATATCTTTGGAAGACTCGTTTTCCCAGTTCCTGACATCCCTTGAAGAATGGATAACTTGCTTGCACCAAGACCAGCTACGAATGTGGCGATATCTTCAGGTGTGTATGATAAGTGTAATCTTGAATTCTTTGCATAATCAACGACAAACAGGACTAAATCACTTAGCGTTGCGCCTGTTTGAGTGTACTTCTTTCTTTCCTCTAAATCTTTTTTATAGAGTTCAACTTGTGAGTCTATGAATGTAATAGATGGGGCTGGATCAAAGATGCTTTCTGATACCAACTCATCTGATAAACCGCTACCCGCAGATTTACCATCGCTACCGCCACTTAACGCCAAATCTAAGCTGGCTTCTGCTTGTAAATATGGGCGTTCGAATGCTTTTCTAAAGAACATTAAACTCAATACTGCAATTGATCCAAATAGTATATAGATGGCATCGGTTCCTACTTTATAAGTATAATCATAACCATCTGGAAGGGGTATCCCATAAAAATCAAATACTTCCATGATTGCTGCTTCATTGATACCTTGAGCTATTTTAAAATAATATCCCGATATCGCAATAATAAATACAAAGAATGTATTTACCACAGCACCCATCTTGACCATTGAGTTAAAACTCTTACTATTGGCTAAATAACTTGTTATGGTGTTAACGATGCTAATCCCAGAGGCAATGAGCATTACAATGAGGATAAAGGCAACCATTCTGTAGCCTTTATCTAGCTCGCCATAATCTCTTAATATCTTTAAACCTGTTAGTTTGACAGAACTCTCATAACTTCCAAATGAAACTTCCATTGAAATAATAGGCATTAGTAAAACTAGACCAGTAACCAAAGTAAGTAAAACAATATAGAACAGAGGTTCTACTTTGGCATATCGAATCCTTGTTTTTTTATCTGGTGCTTTCGCAAATTTATAAAATGTCCCTCTAAGTACTGCATATAAGAAATTTACGATTACCATTAATAAAACGGGTATAAATGCAATCGATGACATCTTATTACCTTGTAGTGTATAGATAACATTAAAAGCTACCCCAGCCGCAAAGAAGATGAAAGTTAATACAAGTACCAAGTTAATAATATCTTTAGATTTGTTAATAAACGACTTCTTATCGAAGAAATAATATGAAAGCACATTTGCAAAATATAATAAAGATCCCACAAATGCGAAGAAACTGACTAAGAAATAGATAACTACCTCTAAGTTCGTATCTCCAGCAAACAATGCATTTATTAATATTGCAGTATAGGTCCCACCCGAATGAACCCTCGAATAGAGTGGTACAAAAAAGGTGGTTAAAATGACTAAAATCGCTAAGGCGTCAATGATTAACATCTTGACTGCAATGGAATTACCATTTTCATCCAGTTTATCTACAGATTCATTGTCTAGATTGAGCGTCTTTTTTCGATAAATTGCGCCCAATATCGATAGGCTCTCAAGAAGGAATGTTATCACTAATATGATAATTGGTACAGGCATTATGACAGCATTAATGACCAACACAACCATTAGGGCTCCAGAATAAATGAAAAGCCCAACTGAAGCCATTAAAATGCCCCAGTTCTTCTTTCTAACGATTGAGAAAACAGATATTAGTATTGGTATTACTAATACATAAAAAGCGATCATCAACACGAATGATATCACATTCACACTATCTCCAGTAGAAAACTTCCGAGATAGAGCTAGAAAGCTACCATTAAAAGGATTATCTATCCTTAAATTAACTACTAAAAATAATAATAAGTAGCTCAAAACTAAAGTTCCAATGATAGAAATGCTTAAAAACCACGGTTTCTTGAATAAGTTCTTCATATTTCCTCCGCCTAAATGTTCAATGTCTATTCTCTAGTGTATAGACGCTTCTCTTATGCTTATTATAGCACAGTAAAATAGTGTACATAGGGGTTTTTCTAGTTTATCGCCAAGGAAATTTAAAAAAACCATCACAATGATGGTTTTAATTAGTAAGTTTAAATAGGATAGATATACTTCCTTGACTCTTCAATATCTATTTTCCCAAGAATACGAAAACAAGTTAATATTTGATTATTTTTGTAAGTTTATGATAGCGTTGATATAATGTTTCGTCTTTAGTAATAGCCCCACCAAGATCAATAATCGCTTGTCCAAGAATTTTTTTCTTGGATGGTTTCGAGTTATTGGGAACAAAACTACCTTTGCTCAAATCAATAATGCATAAAGTCCCATCGTCACCTGTCGTGCCATGATAATTCTTTCCTGTTAGCGACGAACTAAAATCAATATCTTTGAAGTAATGTCTATTCGTGCTTAATACCCTAATCTTCGTGGCTGTTTTTTCGTCCTCTTCAGCTTCTTGTCTTATTATGTGAATGGCTTTGTTAAGCCGTTTTTAAAGAAAGCAATGTGATAGTTTCAACGTGCGTTGAAACGACGTGATTGCTTGCAAAACCAACCTTGTGTGTATTGAAGTAACATCAAAATCTACTAAAATATGTTTCCCCTTACATGGTTAAAAACAGTCTATAATATCAAAGTAACATAAAATAACTCTATAAATCCCATTTTTGAAATCATTAAAACGTTCAATTTAACTCTTTATATTTTAGTTGCTATAACTATTAAAAATTATATTATCTTTAAGTGTTATATAATTTATTTCAATATTGGGTGGGTAACATCTATATTATCTATTAGAGAAAAATCCCAAATGCTATGATCCCATAATTCGTTGATTATTGTTATGATATCATTAATTGAATCTTTATATACAATTCCATCTATTTGGATATCTTTGGATGACTTTAGTGAGTAGTTATTTTTGAATACTCCAGACTGCGATTGAACAAACTGTTGGTTAAAACCCAATCCTGAGCTAAATGAATTTTCTACTAACCCTTGATTTTCACCAACGAAACCAGATGACCAATTTAAAGAACTATTGATTATACTAGTATCTACACTAGAATAGCTATTCTTAATTGATCCAGATTGGCTATTATAACCTACAAAGCCAGAAGAGTATCCATAGCTGTAACCAGACTGTAAGATGCTATTTACTGTGCCCTTTGTATAGCTGTTTTTAATGCTACCATGATTATATCCAGTAAGCCCACCTGTATAAATAAAACTTGAATGAACATTTAATAAAGTATCTACAGAAACTCTTTCAATTGCCCCTTGATTATATCCTGTCAAACCACCGACATAGTGACTTGAGTATGTTAACTCAGTACTAGAATTAATCGATGAGATTACACTCGAATTTTGAACTCTTGCTTGTGAACTATTAACAGCAGTTATCCCACCAATATATGTGGTTTTTGAACTGTTAACGATTGTAATATTTACACTGCTACTTACAATTAAAAATTGGTTATCAACTGTTATTCCGCCAATTTCACTTGTTTCATTGCTAACTACTTCTATATTGCCGTTAATGACTACATTATTTATAACTCCACTATTTCTTATTGCCAGTGGAGCTATTTTAACAGAATTATTTTTATCTACAGAAATGAAAAGATTGTCTATATATAAATCACTAATAACTCCATTTACTACATCAAATATTGCATAGTTAAACCTTTCGGTTCCACTGTAATCTATCATGGTTATGTTAGTGAATTTATACCCATTACCTAATAAAACTCCATTTAAGTTTATTGGTGTCCAGTTTATACCAGTAAAATCGATATCATTATTCAATATGAATAATTCATATGAATATGGGTCCATTGAAAGCAAATCATCAACTGTTTCGATATAGTTAACACCACTATTAACTATGAAAATTAAAAATGAATAATCTAGATTAACATTATAAGTGACTGAATCAATCACAAATTCAATTGAAACAATTTTATAATCTCTTGTCCCAACATTGTACATAGACGTTATTGGTACCTGAATAGTGTAGTCATCTATTACAATAATGTTTTCAGAGCTTACTACTTGAACGGTTGGATTAACTCCGTTTGCTAGAACTTTGCTAATGAATGTGGCTATTGGCTGATTAAAAGTAATATTATAGGTATCATACATATTACCATAATAATTTCCATCAGATTGAATGACATTTTGAATATCGATATTTGCCATTACAAATAATTCGATTGAATTATTGTCACTTATATCCATTACGGTTTCATCATTCAAAACAAAACCCTCAATAATATAATTTGCAATACCCATTTCGTCTACAATAGTAAATCTAAAACGCAAGGTTGTTGTTGTACTTGTAGAATCCAGTGCAATCTCCATTCCATTTATTAGAACATTTTTGACATCAACTTTATCTGGATTTAATACACTAACACTAAAAATCACTGTGTCTCCACTTGAAATCTGCTGATTTAAGACCGAAATAGTGTTTATTAGAATCTGCTTTGGTACAGATTTAAATCCATAAACCACATGAAATTCTTGTTCACCTAAACCATCATTTAAATCATAGGTATAAGTGACTTTGACTTGATATGTATTATTTGATACGAGATCACTGAAAGTTCTTGAACTTAAATCAGTTAGTGCTTCTATTAAGGTTTCACCTTGATAAAGTTCGATTGCTGTAATTGCTCCAACTTCATCCGTGTCTGTGACTGTAATATCAAATGCTACTGAGTCTTGGGTTGGCACGACGTTATCAACGACCACTTCTGGTGTTGCTTTCGCAAGCGTGGTCACTGTTTCTGTTGTGATAAGTTCTTGTTCACCTAAACCATCATTTAAATCATACGTATAGGTTACTTTGATTTGATATGTATTATTTGATAAGAGATCGCTGAATGTTCTTAAACTTAAATCAGTGAGTGCTTCAATTAAGGTTTCACCTTGATAAAGTTCAATCGCTGTAAGTTCTCCAACTTCATCTGCATCTGTGACTGTGATATCAAATGTCACTGAGGCTTGGGTTGGTACGACGTTATCAATTGAAGCAAGCGTTCCTGTAGTAAAGGATTGAGCATCTAATAACAAATAGATATGTTTACCATTACCATCTAAAACATCAATGATGGTAGCAATCACAAAAACATATTCAGTATTCGGGCTGAGTTTTGAGAACTCTATTGTGTTGTCTCCAAGCAATAAATCAGTCGAATCAAAAATCTCATTATTAGTAATTAAAAATGCTTTTAATGTGTCCCCAGCTTCAGCAATCAAAGCACTGCTGTCATTAACATTTGCATTTACACTCATTGATGTTACATTGTGGACTAGATTATTCGCTTGAGCCGTTGGTAAAGTACCGTGCTTTACACCAAGCTTAATCGTTCTATCACCATCAAAAATAGCATCTTTAATATCATTTGTACCATTTTCAACATACTTAATTTCATCTATAGTAAATTCTTTAACACCCGACACTGTTCCGGAATTGACTTTTAATATAAGGTTTTCAGAGTCAGAACCCGCATGAAACTGAAACGATTGATAAATTACACCATTAAGTGTGAATCTTAATATCGCCTGGCCATCTGGATTTAATAATTTAACTGTAATAAAAACATCCTGATTTAGATCTGCAAAATGATCTATCTCGCCAGTGTTTTCATATGGCATCTCATTTGCAATAATATCTTTTAAGTCATTTTCAGTATATGTTGTACTAAGATTAGTAAAGAGACTTAATTTACTAATAGTTCCTTGAGAAAAAGCACTTAAAGTTTGCACTGAGTCTGATAATACCATACCTTGATATACAGGAGCTGCTCCTGCTACATTATCATTTGGTTCTGATGGTAATAATCCAGTACACCCCACTAGTATAGTAAGTGTTATAAGCATAATAGTTAAAACCGATATTTTTTTGATTATCCACTTCATTTTTATCATAGTGCAAATAATTCTTCAGCACATCCTCCCCTATAAAATTTGAATTGATTATTATTCTAATTATATCATTTACTTGAATTAATAAAAACAACTTATGTCAAATTAACTGATTTTTAATATTTGAGATTTTGATATAGTTTGTAACAAGGTTCTAATTTTGAATATTTTGACAGTAAAAACTAAATAATTGGTCTGGATTATTTAACAAAACATCAATTACCAATCGCATGAACAAATTAAAGTCCTTAAACTCTTTTTCAGGCATTGGGTACCAAGCATCGTGTATAAATGGCTTTTGTCCTTGTAAATGACCTTCTCTATCATTTAAACTTGAATTGATACCATTTTTTTTGTACTTTATGTTGAATTGATTTTACGCAATTTTTAAATGTGGACATTTTATAATACAAAAAAGGCATCTTTTTATTGATGCCTTTAGTCATTTTATGATGCCTCTTATTAATTAAGCAATGTATAGCTCAAATATTCAATTATTAAATCGATTGCAACACCAATGTCCATCATATGTATCAGATTCTTCTCATATACTTTAAGAGTCATTGTTCTATCTTTAATAGTTGCGTACCCAACTTCAATCCAATAGAAACAAAACATAAATTCATTGGGTAGTTTGTGTTCTTCAGGCATTTCTAATTCAACATGGATTGGTGTTGATGCATTCCAATTTTCAATGTTCTGATTATCAATATCCTCTTTAATGCGTAATGAATAGACTCCATTTCTGAAAAAATATTTTCTTGCCTTCATCTGATTCTTTTTAAGATAAGAGATCAATTTGTTGTCATTTGTAATGGTGACAAAGTCTCCTTCTTCTCTATAGAAAACATCGGTGTACATGCCATTGATTAAATCGACAACATAGCTTCCATCCCCATATGGTTCAGGATGTTGGTAAAACTTTTTAATCAAGTTCCTTGGTACTTTAATTTCAATACTTTTCATAAGTATCTCCTTCTGGCATTTGCCTTTTTATTTACAGGACAAGCCTGTATTACCCTTTGTACCAAGGTATGATATTTAATTATTAACCGTATTATATCATATATTATATTTCACGTATGATTCTTGAAACACTATCATCCACATTAATTAGATCAAAGAAGATAATTTTAAACAGAATACCTTCACTCTTAAATTCAATTCCATTATCCATGTACTTACTCATATTATAATCAATCGGATAAATAATGAAAACCTTTTGTGAATCATACTTTTTTGCATATGCGTACATCTGATACATATCAGCTTGGGAAATACCATAGTTTTTACGTTCATCATCTATAAGAACCTTCCATTTAGTGTCCAATACTATAACACTAGAATCAGATTTTTTGATAACTATATCAGGTCTTAATGAAAATTTCATTGGTTCATCGAATAAATAAAAACCCTTATCCTGTGTTGATATATCCCATGTTATAGTTCTACTATTTTTTCGAATCTCTGATGCGACATAAGATTCAAAAACTTTTTCCATTGGGAAAAGAATAGCTCTTGCGGTTGTCGAACCCGAAAAGGTAGTGAAACTTTTATTATACAAGAAAACCTTAGACCAATTCATTATCGTTTCATACTCATGATTATTCCTGCTAATAACAACCTGAGAAAAATCTTGATCATAATTCGTTGATTTCTCAACATGTTCAAAGGCATTTAGCAAGCTTTTAATTTCAGTTATATTCACAATATAGTTTGATAGTGATTGTAACTTTAATAACGTACTTTTTGTTAATCTATTTTCAGGTCTATTTTGTGTATACTCATCATATTCAACAAAAAACCGTTCTTTGTGAATTGAGTTAATTCTATATTGTTCTTTAACTTTGAGTTTGCCTTTATAGACTTTTAAATTATCCTCTCTTAGTTCATAAAAAGATTTAATTCCTTTTTTGATTAAAGAGCGCACTTCATTGAGATACATACTAATAAATATCTCATATAGATTCATTTTATCGATGTTTAGATTAGCAGAATTAAAAACCTTACCTGAAAAATCACGTAAACTTCTAATCATCTTAACAAAAACACTTCTTGCAATTTTATCGCTATCGCCTTCATAGGTTATTTTTGGTAAAACTTCTATTTGTGTGCCATCGCTCATTTGAATCAAACCAACATAGTTTTTTATAGTAATTATGTCACCATAATCTCTCTTATAACCCACTTTCATAAAATCAAGTGCGTCTGAATCTACTACATCAGTATTAAATTGCTCTATGAAAACTTTTAAACTATTAAATGTGGTTGTTGGCAGAGTATGGCATATCATCCAGTCTTTTTTATTTGATTCATCGATGATTTGGTCATATTCCTTCACTACTAGTAATTGTTTCATGAAGCTCACCACCTGTCAATTAGATAATTTTCTTATAACTTTCAATATTATTAAATGCGTCTTGATTTATTGTATACCTAAATTCAGGGATAACATTCATATCAACATTACCTTTAAACAGAGTTTTGTCATTACGAATTTTCTTGATGAATTTTAATGATTCATCAGTTTTGTCATTATCTCCTAATACCCACTCAATTTTTTCGTAATCTTCGTAGAAGTACTCTTGTAAAAGAGGAATAATCTTGTTTCTAAATATATGTGATAATTTTTCTAGATCCATTTTTTTATCAATAAAGAAGGCATGTCCAATAGTATGTTCTCTATCGTATAAAACCTCAATCCGATCGTTAATAGCCTTTAACATAGCACTCAGGTTTAATCCATCTATTTCTTGAACTCCATACTCTTGAATTAGTTCTGGTTCAGGCATCATTTCTTCAAAGGAAAAGCGGCGTCTAAGAGCTGTATCGATCAATGCAATTGATCTGTCTGCAGTGTTCATAGTCCCGAGTATATGAACATTCGACGGCACAGTAAATAGTTTTTTAGAGTAAGGAAGGATTAGACTCATCTCTTCTACTTCTCCTGCTCGTTTACTTTCCTCAATAAGGGTAATCAATTCACCAAATATTTTGGAAATGTTTCCTCTATTGATTTCATCAATAATAAAAACTCTTGGTCCATTAAATACGCTACCATAATAATTTTTTTCGAAATATTCGTAGATATATCTTACGCCTTGTCTTGATGCATACTCTACTGCTTCTCCATTATAAAATTTAAGAGCACTTTCTTTTGTAAAAGGAATACCATTCCCATAAGGAATTATGATATTACCATTAGCATTTAATGTTAATAATCTATCTTTTGTTTGATCTTCAGCAGTTTCAATGATATCTCCCCATTTTAGCTTGCCATCTTGCACATCCTTGGTTAGATTATTCCATGCTGTTTCAAAATCATTTTTGTTAGCAGTTAAACAGAACTTTTTAAATAGACCATCTTCTATTCTATAAATAATCTGATTTGTTGAAGTATCAATTACTGGATAAAGACCTTCTATAAATTCTTCATATCCATATGATTGATGAAAGGTTGTGAAAATGATTCGATTTTCCGAAACATATCTTTCATATCTAATCAAAACTTGGTTATAGTCTTCCAACATGACCTCTTCAACTGGTTTAGACTCACAAATAGCTACTGCATAGTTTTTTGAGTTATATGTTTTTCCTGTTCCTGGAGGACCATATAAAATTAGGTTTTTATCTATCATTTCTTTCATGTCTTCATCCCCATTCGACGAAATATCAACGCTTTCTTCTTCAACCGTATCACTTGAATCGACATATACGGTTTTATAATCCCAAATTAATCTATTTATTATATCTGTTTCCAGATCTATTATTTCTGGATAATTATCGAGTAGATAGTTAGTAAGTATAATATTTTGACTTATGCTATCATCATTTTTATTATCAAAATCCAATCTTAGAAAATTTAATAATTTCTTGATCTCATGATGTGATGGAAGTCCAAATAGCTTAACCTCTGGTCTATATAGTCTAATACTCTTGAATTTGATTATATTTGATCTAAATTTCAAAATATCCAGATTGTTATATTGATTGATATCAAATTTTTGAATGAATTGAAGCAGTTCTTTCTTGTACTGCTCAAACTTTTCACTAATCGTATTGAATTCAGCATAAGCTCTTTCTACAGGCCCGATAACTTCATATGATCCATTTTTCGGATAGAATAACTTATTTTGATTTATGCCCAAACTACCTGAACATATAGTGGATGTCTTATTTTCGATAAAATTGGTATATGATTCTTTGTTGCCGGTTTCACTATATTGCGCTAAGGTCATTTCTAACAGATTATCAAGAGGGAAATTCCTCAAAAACTCAGTTCTTTCAGTGTTGATCTGTTGTTCATACTTCGTTTTATAGTCACTATAGTTCAATTTAATGAAATCAATCAAACTTATCATTTTATTTTCGGAGTGAACTTTGAGTTGATTTCTATATAAGTCTAAAATAGTTGTTAAATCAGATTCCAATGTAGATTCATCAAGTACTTTATCCCCTTCTACATTGTATGCTTTAAATAAGTAACTATCATTGTATCTATCAACTTTCTCACCAAAATAGCTTTGGATTTTTTGGTATTTTTTGCTAATTGAATCATCCCATCTAAAATCATATTTAGGATCAATATCTCGATTGTCCCAAGTTGTACTCTCTTCTTTTGTGCCTAAAGATAAAACTAAAGTTTTCTTGTCTTTGTAATATAGATAAACAGGACCATCTTCTTTATAATCTTTATATCGAGTCACTGAAAACCAAGGAACTTTGGTTGCTTGGCCTTTTCCAAAAGAAACTGTAACTTCAAAATCTCCTAATATTTTTTTATTGTTTTGGGTAATTAGTTTTTTTATCTGGTTTGTTTTTAAGTTAAAACTGTTTGCTAATCTTATAAACTCATTAACTTCATTTATCATCATTGGTACCTCTTCTCTCAAATTTTAAGTTCTCGTTTACATAATCGATGTTTTGTTTTTAATACAATGTGGTAATAGAGTACTCAGGTTAAAGTAATCTAACACCATTTTATGTGCAAATGCAATCGAATCTATTTCAATAGCATATTTAAGATACTCTTCATCTTCAATTTGAATTGATCAGGAAGCATACTGTATATCACTTAAAATGCTAGCAGTGTATTTAAATTCATCTTATACGTTTTAATATCCATACTGTATTGATATAGATTAATCTTTTCTTTTAAGCAAAAATTCTTCATGAACTGTAACAGTGGAGTAGATGTTTTTGCTCCTAAGTAAATACCAGTAATACAATTAAGAATAACTATTCTGCTTTCATCAACTTTTGAAATCAATCGCCACTCTTTTTCATATTTCCACATTTTGGCTTTTGTAACCAAAACTTTTGTGAAATATTTATTTGCATCTTCTGCAATAACAGGTTTTCCACTTTTTATATTTATAGCTGATATCATGTTTCTATCAAATACAGGTCTATTATCTAAATATATAACTGGTAGCAATTGTCCGGCGATTTTAGGGTTGTTTTCAGTTAAGATATCAATGTCATATTCTACACAAAAACCTTTATGCTTGTTTGTGTAATGACTCCACATTAATGGATTTTCATGTGTTTCTGAAAAACATGTGATACCGATGTTAAGATCAATAAACTCTGCCATTTTTTTAGCCATATTGATTAAAGATTCTTGCATCTTCCCCATCGCATCATCAACTATTTGCTTATCTAATCCAAATGATTCTACTTGTGCATAAAGTACATCCTTATTAAATAAGTTTTCTTTTTGATTAGCTGATATCAGCGGTATTTGAAGACTAGGCTCTGAAAGCTTTTTGATGTTTTCCACATTTAGCAAGTCAGTTATTTTGTTGATTGCATCTTCTGAACACAAATCAGGATTGATTAAGTTACTAAAGAATCGTTTTGCATTTTCTTTATCTGATAAGAACCTTAACACTATCTCTCTTCCATCAGTATTACTTCTTAGATTTACTAATTCTTTGTATCTTTCCTCTGATTCTGCATAGTATGAACATAAATCCTTAATGAGTGAATTATCCATATCATTAACTGTCTTTTTAAACTTTGGGTATGTAGAAACACTATCTTTTGAAATTTTAAGGTTATCGATATTAGATTTGTCAAGATATTCGGTATTTAGCATACCAAGCATGATTTGATCATAAATAACCTGATCCGAAAGTCCCATAGAAACATCAAATGGATCATTGAACTCACTCGGCATAGAAAGATATACACTCTTATTCAAGAGGTTTTTTATACTGTAGTTATTTTCTACATCAAGATTTTCATATACAGGACAATATTTGTATATTTTCGTATTATCTGAAAACTTTAAACTCAAATACTTGAGGAAGTCTTCGTCACTTTTAACTTCGAAAAGTTTTTCAACAACATATTTTGCTTTGCTCGGTTTCAAATATATTTCCTCTTTCCGATTTGTCTACTCATAATAATCTTGTAAAGTCTAAAATTCAAAACTGACTATTAATCACTTTCATAAGCTTTGTTTTGATGTTCTATAGCTTTTTTTGCTTCTTCCTCACTTATAGACCAATAATCTGAAGAATCATAAAATGCTTCAATAGCTTCCCCAGTCATTATCCACTCTCTATTCTTAGCAGAGTATTCTTCTGGCCCATTTTCCGTTCTTCTAAATATTAGCTTTGTATGTATACATTGTCTGTAATAAATCATTGCTTTCTCCTAATATCTCCCATTAATCAAAAATAAAAAGTGCTCATTTATCTAAAACATACATGTTATTTTAGATATTTCATCGAATATCATTTATACATATTATTTTAGCACAATTGAGCACTTAATTATAGAATTGTCAGTTTTTTAAATTAGATACGTTTAATTATCTTGATCTTCGTACTTATCTTTTAAACCACAAATATTACAGATACAAAGGTATGCTGCATATTTCTTTGCTGCCTTTTTAGAAGTTGCATAAGCGGTCTCTTCTATTGCATAGCTTCTTATTGAACATTTTGCAACCCATCTTGGATTACCATTATAGTCATAATCTTGTTCATCAGATATATAATATTCCGGCATAGATATATAACCTTTTTGTGCCAACTCTTGCAGTGTGTTGATTGAATTATCAAGTGATAGATCTTCTGGAAGTTCATCTTTAATCGTGAACAATTCATCATGCTCATCAAGATCATTATAAGCAATCTCTGCTACATTTGCTCTTGCTTCGGATTTATTGTTACCTTCAGCTTGGAATCTCAATCTACCTCTTGCTGTGTCTAACACAAGATAAGACATGAATCCACCATTGTATAATTCTTGAAATTCATATACTGGAACTTCGCCATTTTCCTTTTGATTCCATTGTTGAATCAAACCTACAAAATCATCATCCTCAGTAAATCCATGTGATAGCAAATGATCCATGTTTAGCATAAAATTAACTGAATTTTCAAGTTCATCTGGATTCCAATTAGAGTCAATTGCTATTGCTCCTAAGATTGCTTCAAACAGATCCTCTTTAACTGAATCCTCATTTTCTTTATGCTGTTGGATATCACCTTTCCCCATAAAGAGATAATCTTTAAAACCTAGTTTATCAATTCGATGTGCAAGCATCTTCTTGTTCACAAGTTTTTTCTTAATATTTGTTAAGCTACCTTCGTTCGTGTAAGTATCTACAACAAACTCATCATCGTCTTCATCAGAATCATAGTCTTCTAACTGTGATTTCGTATAACCAAATCTGTCAATAAGTATTTTAGTTACATAGAAGTCTAATACTCTATCTCCAACAAATTCTAAAACTTCGTTGTTCTCACCACCCTTTTCCTCTGAGTAAGAACGTCTTGTAAAAGCCTGAAATAATAAATCAATGTTGTCAAACCAATAACTAATCTGTCTTTGAACATCTTCTAAATGTTCTCTTAATTCTTTCATTGCTATAATCCTCCTTATATTTTTCTGTCAGGAAGATAAACAAAAAGCCTATCAAAGAAGGTATACTACTCCAACTGGTGAAGTAATACCTTTCATCATAGGCTTTAAACTTTGCAAAATGTTTATATAAATCATCATCATTTAACAGAATCTCACTTGCATAAGAAACTTTAAATTGATATTGTTTTATATCCCAATTTTGAGACCGTCAAAGCCGTTTATCTTTTGACAATAATATTATACTACATTGATGCTGTTTATTCAACAGTCGTCTTCTAACAAAAAAGTAGCATAACAAGCGGAATGGTTACCGACATGTTATGCTACATATATATTATATCAAATTTATACATTTTAGTCAATAATAAATGGCTTCATATGGCTTTAAAAGTCATTTTTATTTTAGTTTATTAATTTGGTTAGAAACATCTATAATTGATTCAATAATTCCGTCAATAGTACCCAGATCAATTGTAATTTTCTGATCAAGCAGAAACTGATTTATATTTGAGATCACGTATTTCTTCTTTTGATCGCCTTTGGTATAATTCTTTTCTGCATCAATACAAAGCTTTCTAATTTGCTCTTCAACTTTGATAAACGTTTCATAGTATACTTTTGCTTTCGAGTTTCTCTTTGACCAGTAATCCAAACCAATAGATACAAGCGAAAGTATCACACTGATGATGGTCGTCAATAATTCTGTATTATTCATCTTTCTTATCCTCACCTTTACTTAGCACTTCAAGTGCATTTTTAATCATTCGTGGAACTGGTAATCCTGCAAGCGTTGAATTCTCTAAGATGCTTACACCTTCCATTGATATGAAAGCAATAACAGCACCATCTCTTACAAGATTCGTACCTAATACAATATCTAACTGTTCAGCTAGAGCAACTAAAAACAAAATGAATATTTTCTTAGCTAGTCCTTTAATACCAGCTTCACTACTCACTCTGCCATTTTTTGTTTTACTACTCTTTTTAAATACGATTGCTAAGATTAAACCAGATAGAAAATCATAGCAGTGCAATGAAAACGAAATAGCATTATCAAATCTAATTGATACTAAGGTAAAAGCACCCGATATTCCAGAATCAATATTTAATGCAAAGTACCGTGAATACTCTGATCGACTTAAAGTTCTTACTGCAAAGATTAACAAACTTGAACTTGAACATGTGAAAAACTATGGCACCAGAAAACGCATGGATAAAATCAACGAGATTCTAGGTAAAAAGAATCTAGTCATCGATGAACTTGATTCAGAGATTTTGAGTACATTCATATATAAAATGATATCCGTAAGTCCAAATGAGATCGTATACTGTATTGCAGGAACCAAGAATTATTCAGATAATGAGTTCAAAGAACGTCGTTTTGAGTTCTTAAAAACTGAACCAATCGTTATGGAAACATATCACACAAAGGGTGACTTAGCTAAGATGTTATATCGGGTTGTTGTGATATAATTTTTTAGCAAAAAGATGTTCTCACACTCAAGAAAATATATGCTTAAAGCATAGTTTGATGTTTCCACATTGATTTCGATATGTTTCCACATTGGGCAAAAAGTAAAAAAGAAGCATTTAACCCAGTTTTAAAGGGGTAAATGCTTCTTGTTCTATTATACTAACCGCTTTGTTAAGCGGTTTTTAAAGAAAGCAATACGATGTTTTCAACGTGCGTTGAAACGACGTGATTGCTTGCGAAATGGGCCTTGTGTGTATTAAAGAAACATCAAAATCTGCCAAATTATGTTTACCTTTACATGGTTGAAAAAGGTCTAAAACACCAAAGTAACATATTTTTGAGTTGTTACATTGAAGTTATCTATTTGAACACCATCGTTGATTTTTTCACAACAAAACAATCAATAGGGTTCAGATCCCCTTTACTGGACTGTGTGATGCTACCTATTTTAATACAAATTAGCACCCCTAGCAACATTTTCAGCACCCCTTGTTTTTGAGGTGTTTGTTATTTTTACCATCAATGCCAATCACAAGAAAATTAGTGTAATTGAAAATGTTAGGTTGAGTTTTATTGATGCATGCAATAAAACTTTGTACCTTTGATTCGGCTTCTTTAACAAGATCATGAAGAACATTTAAATAATTATTATTAACTTCTTCTAAATTATGATCTTGATATTTTTGTGGAAAATCAAATCGCAAAAGTCCTGCTGGGATAACTAAATATTCTACGGGTTTATTATCTTTGAAATCACTTGCAAAGGCATTACATAATGCTTTTTCATTAAAGATGTAATCTTTGCCATTTTCTTTATGACAATCATTAATACCATACTTCTTTGGATAACATATAACAATTCGTCCATTTTTTTCATTTCTTATTTATCCTATTTTTTATTTTTTAGTGTCGATTTAAGATGTTAACCTTTGATGAATTTTCTTAACCATTAAATGACCAAACCACATTTAAGTTATTTGGATTCCAATTGTCTTCCCAATTTGAAGGTTTGGTTGTATGGTATACATAGATGATTAAATCAGTGGTGTAGACAAAAGCATTATTCTTAATGATGGAAACACTAATTGGAATGATGATTGCTTCTAAGTTTGCTAAATTACCAAAAGCATATGCTTCAATGTGCTCTAATTGACTGTAAGTTTCAAATTCTACTAAATTAAGATTGGTTGCACCATAAAATGCTTGATATCCTATTTTCACAATCATGTTTGGTATATAAATAGTTTCAATAACTAGATTATCTTTGAATGCACTATTAGCTATTTCTATGACTTCATAGCCATTGATGTAATCTAGTACTACAACATTGCTAGTCATTGATTCATTTGTACCAATTACATAAGCAACACTCTTTGTTGATAACGCATAGAGTATTCCATCATTTTCAACTGTTTGTTCATATCCCCAAACTACAGTAACATCGTTAGAAACCCAGTTAGAATTCCAGTTAGTAGGTTTAGAAGAGATACTTGTGTAAATTATTGTTAACCCTGTGTTTAGGAAGGCATATGATCCAATGCTTGTTACGCTATTTGGTATCACTATTGATGTTAGGCTGCTTGCTCCATAAAAGGCATTTGATCCAATGCTATTTAGTTGTGAGCCTTCTTCAAATGTCACCGATACTAATGAACTTGCTTCATAAAAGGCAGATGATCCAATGCTTGTTACACTATTTGGGATCTCTATTGCTGTCAGTCTACTTGTTCCGCTAAAGGCAGATGATCCAATGTTTGTTACACTATTTGGTATCACTATTGATGTTAGGCTGCTTGCTCCAGAAAAGGCATATGATCCAATGCTTGTTACGCTATTTGGTATCACTATTGATGTTAGGCTGCTTGCTCCAGAAAAGGCAAAATCTCCAATGCTTGTTACACTATTTGGTATCACGATACTTGTTAGGCTGCTTGCTCCAGAAAAGGCAGATGATCCAATGCTATTTAGTTGTGAGCCTTCTTCAAATGTCACCGATACTAATGAACTTGCTCCAAAAAAGGCATCTGATCCAATGCTTGTTACGCTATTTGGTATCACTATTGATGTTAGGCTGCTTGCTCCAAAAAAGGCATCTGATCCAATGCTATTTAGTTGTGAGCCTTCTTCAAATGTCACCGATACTAATGAATTCGCTCCATAAAAGGCAGATGATCCAATGCTTGTCGCGTCTGTTATGATAACCTCAGTCAAACTGTTTGGTAAATAATATCCATTTGCACCATAACTTCCTGTGTAACTTGAATATCCAAAGATGTAGCCAAAGTAAGCATTTGTTCCTG